>ENA-OWLL01000048-OWLL01000048.1-metagenome-genome-assembly--contig:-NODE-48-length-29807-cov-10.350128_pt1 | contig 29807 bp, 38 predicted proteins | sample MGYA00245347_ERZ651098 | MGnify/ENA primary metagenome ERZ651098 (study PRJEB26857, sample SAMEA4031767) | metagenome | biome: human; feature: oral; material: saliva | place: Philippines | collected 2014...
GTAGCTGCCGACCGATCGCCAGTATTTGTAGCTGCCGACCGATCGCCAGTATTTGTAGCTGCCGACCGATCGCCAGTATTTGTAGCTGCCGACCGATCGCCAGTATTTGACGTATTATCATTACTCCAATTAATTTTATTTTTAATCCAGTCAACCGCTCGATTAATCATTTCTGGCAGTTTGATTTCTGCCTCTATCGTTATTTTTGCAGAAGCAATTTTCGTATCATCGCTATCTTTTGATGTTTCTCCATGCATTTTGACAATAGCAAAACGACTACTTGACGGAGGATAATAACTAAAAACATCAAGAGGATATTCGCAAGCGTGGAATCCGCTTTCACACGCCTTGACAGCACCATCATGCTCAAAAGTTTTACCTACTTCGTATTGATGGTCTTGGCATTTAAGGTTTTTATCAAATCCTTTGTATGCAATAATTTCTTTGTTTTCTTTTTTCATTTTTTTCACCCAAAAGAAAACCGCCTTATTTGGCGGTCTCAATCATTTTTAATATTCGGCTTTGACTTTCCATTACAAGAAATGTTTTGTTGTTTTTAAGGACTATATACGCCCCCTTATCTTTTGGTCCGACCACATGAATATCATCAACATCAAGCTCTATCAGATTGTCATTAATGTGCGTTAAAGTTATTTTCTTGCCCATAATTCACCCATAGAATGGTTGTTTCTATGGAATTCAGAATGGAATATTGTCATCAAAAGCATCCACCAGCGGCTCAGATTGTTGAGGTCCAGATTGTGCTTTTTGCTGTTTATCTTGCTGTTTAGCCGGTTGATTTTGTGCCGCATCTTGGTTTCGACCGCCCAACATCTGTAAGTTATCGCCTTGAATTTCGGTAGTGTATCGGTCTTGCCCGTTGTTATCTTGCCATTTGCGCGTTTTTAATCGCCCCTCAATATAGACTTGAGAGCCTTTGGTAAGATATTGACCTGCAATTTCTGCTAATCTGCGGTATAGGACGATGCGATGCCATTCAACGGACTCTTTTCGTTCCCCTGTGTTCTTGTCTTTCCAACTTTCAGAAGTTGCCACTGTAATATTCGCAACCTGTTCACCGTTTGGCATTGTGCGGATTTCTGGGTCATTGCCTAAGTGACCAATGATAATTACTCGATTTACTCCTGCCATTTTGTTGTTTCCTTATATTAAATTTAATAAAAAGTCGTTATACATTAAGTTATATTCATCAATCAAATCGTGGAGATTATTCTCTTTTAACCAGTTGATAGATTTATCGTAAAGTTTTTCTTCTTCGATTTGCTCTTTTGTCTTGTTAAGTAATCTCTTTCTCAAGTTCTCAACGTCTTTGTGATATTGTTCACAAGGAATAGAATTCACATTCTGCTGGGTTGATTTTTGAGAGAGTTCTTGTGATTTTGTCTTTGGGGTTTCTTCACTCACTGGCAAATCTTCGCCTGCGTAAATGTAATGCCCAAGTCCACACATTGCGATTGTTTTCGCAAGGCATCGCATAATTGCCTTATTAATATCCGTAGCGGTTGGGTTTTTAATGGACTTGTTCAAGTGATCCATTACAGGCAGCCACATAAAACGACTAAACTGCTCATCGCCATCTTTAATTGTTAATGTTACCGATACCATCACAGATTCATCTGGTAGAATTCTGTCTTGGTGAATTTCGTAAACGCTTTCGGGAAAATGCTCCATAAGCACACCCCAAGCCCAAGCCCAAGAAAGGTAAGTTAGAGCATATTTTCCAGTGCCTTTTGTTTCTGTTTTATCGTTCACGTTAATCGCACTTAACAAATCCCACGCTCTACGTTGTAACGATTGTTTTTTATCAGCCATCTCTACACCTCAAAATTCATTCGTTTATAAATCGCTCGTACTCGCTCAACATCTTTCGCACAATATTCAGCAACTTCATCAATACGGCCATCTTGCACCGCTTGCCACACCTTAGATCCGTCAATATCACCTTTCTGCTCAACATTAAGCACTTGGCATAGCTTATTAAGGCTTGGTTTTGATTCTCGGTTATATCCGCACCATTCCCACATCGTGTCGTAAGTGTTTCGCTTATCCATCTTGTAGTATGGTTTCACACCATTGATTACGCAGCGTTGCCACAAAAACAAACCGTCAAAGCTCGTTACATTGTGTCCAATAAACACTGGAACGGTTTTACATCTATTGGCTTGTTCTTTTAACCAATTATTAAACCGTGTCAAAATATCTTTCTCACGGTCTTTAACTTGCCAATCTTTACGATAGAAAGTAACGACTTCATCATCGTTAATCGCAGTACTAATCACTACAACTTCACCAAACGCACCATCCAGAGAAGTCTTGTTAACTGCAAGCTCTTTGTTTTCTTCGAGCCACTTGCTAATAGTTTCTTCGTTCTTGTAATTCGCAGGCGGTTTGAGGTTTTCGCACACAAAATCTTGATGCTCTTTGCTTTGCGTTGGAATTGTTTCAATATCAAGGTAGATTTTCATTTTTATTCACCTAAAATGGCATTTCTTTGTAATAAAGCTCAATGATTTCTTTTGCTCTTTGTGGGTCGATAATCCCACTCATTAACCAATCTTGGAGTTCATTAAGCTTCTGCTCTTGCTCTTTACTAGCGGAGCGGTCTTTATCTTTTCGGTTAATCATCTTGGATAAATCCGTGTTCATAATCTTTTCTCCGTTGCTCAAGGCGATTTTCAGCCAATATCCTTAATGCCTTATTACGCAGATTCTCAATAATATCTCTATCATCTAAAGCTATAGCATCAAGTAAATCTTCGTCCTCAGACAAAATTTCAATCAAATCAAACCTTGTATCTTCATCGCCTGAATATATTTCATCTTCAATTTCATCAACCAAGTTCCAGACGGCTTCGTTATAAGCGATTTCAGCACAGCACTTTTTATCGTAATCATTGAACGTTTTGCGTTCCCATTGTGCTTGTAGGCTTTCCATTTGATACACCTCTTATAATTTCGAAAAAGTTATTTACATCATCAAACTGAAAGCCTTTAACTCGGCTACCGTTGATGATTAACGTTTTGGGTTGCGGAAGTTCGCCGCGATACACCGCAGTCATAGCAGTTGCGTGATGAACACCAAACATTTGTTTTAAATCTAAGAAGATGAAGAAGTCTTTATCATCTTGTTTTGATTGTCTTTGATTGATGTAGTTATCAAATCTATCTAGCGATTTAGTCATTGATGGAGATAGGAATTTCCGTTTGCTAACAGATTTGGGAAGTTTGATTTTCTTCTCTTTAACTTTAGCTTTTGGCTTGTTATCACCAATTAAGCGAAAGCGTGTTCCGTACATAGCGTTATAACGCTCGATATGTCGGTTAATTAACAGGATTGCATTTTGCTTTGAGCGTTGTGGATAAGTAGAGTGATTAACCACGCCATTAATGATTAGACTTGCGATAAAAAAACCGTTTTCCGTTTCTTTAATCTTGATTTCTGATGTATATCTAATTCTTGGCATCGTCTAATTCCTTTTGTTTGATATTTGTGTACGCCATAGCCTCTTGTTTAGCTGGCTCTGTAAGGTCTTGTTGATATTGCCCGTGTTCAGCAATCCACTGTATGCTAGCTTGTTCGCGCTCTAACGCAGTAGGCTCGCTTGCCTCTACTGCAAGTGCTGTTAGCATTGTCATAGCTACTAGGCAGATTGATAGGATAGTTGCAATTACATAAGCGGTTGTCTTAAGAAAATTGATTAACTTGTTCATAGTTTCACCTCGTTGGTTATGAAATATTGGTTAAAAAAATCCCCTAGAGCCAGCTATAAGCAACTAGGGGTTTAACCAATCTTAAAGGAGATATTTTTTATTATGACTAACGCTGTTCCCAGCTAGAGCCGCTCTCGATCCATTTAATTTTCAAGAAGACTGGGCGATTCCATTCGCATTGTGAAAGCGGCTTTAGCTGGCGGCTCTTTCGGGATTTGAACCCATTGCGTTTTTCTTAAAGTTAGCATTAAACTAATTTTTATCTTAGTGTTAAAAGTGTCGGTTTCCACAACCAACTCAACAAAGAGCCATTAAATACCTTTCTTTATACTTGCAAGGCTCAAGTCCCTTATTGTCTCTCACAACACTAAGGAATATAATTAAATCTCTCACAGCACAAATAAGGATTCTTCTATGAGAAACTATTTAATTTCTTACGATTTATACAAAGCTGGGCAAAATTACGATGGATTGATTAGTTATATTAAAAGCCATCAAGTTTGGGCTGCTATTCATAAATCAGTTTGGTATATCAAATCCAATAAATCTGCAGAACAAATTCGTAATGAACTGCTCATTTATTTAGATGAGAACGATAGTGTCTTTGTTACGGATATGAATAGTGCTGCTTGGAATAATCTGCCTGAAGGAAATGGTGAATACATTAGGCAGAATTGGATGAGGTAGATATACTCCCATTACCAGTGTTTAGCCCATTTCTATTAATTATTTCGATTGCTGAACAACATCTTTGAGCGATTAATTCTGGCTCTAAACAGCCATTTTCAACAGCTCTCAATACAGCCCATTTGATATTTTCTTTATCTCTTTCAGATAGGCTGTTTTCTTTTTTTTCTTTCATTTTTAACCTCGTTTGTTTTATGTCTGCCATTTCAAAGTATAAGTTTTAAGCCCTCATGCTCGGCTAATTGTAAGATGTCAAAATCAAATCCGGGAAAGTGACTATTTCTTCTAACAATTCTTTAATGGTTTTTTCTATTGCAATAGAGCTTGAGTCTTCCTTGACTGGGTATTTTTGGTTTAAATCAACCTGTCCATAAAGGTTATCTCTTAAAATTTCCTCGCGCTCTTTTTCTGAATAAAACGCATGAAGAATTTCTTCGAGGGAGTTTCCAGCATAAATTTCTGTTTCCTCTCCAACCCAGTAAACAGACTGCATAGCTTGGATATCTTCAATTGCGCATTTAACACATTCTGACAGCGTGCCATATCTAACCGTAGTAATTAATCCATCGCTCCCTACTACCATTTCATAAGTTCCGAATTTACCGTCATTACATATTGATGGCTTGTAATGCTCAATAAATTTAACTATCTTTGCTTGCTCAACAAGATACTCATATTCATTTTGAGAAATTGTAATTGTTGGATTTATCATTGCATTGATCCTTAGTTTCCTTATTGCCATTTCAAAGCACACTTCTCTCTATCATTCGCAACGGTTTCACGTGCCGTTGTGTCTCTGTACTTCAAATGTGCTTTAAAATGTGATATTGCGTTTAGCTTATCCCACCAACTGGCTTCGTTTGTCATTACCGCAATATCTCACACTCATTGGCGCAGGGCTTTTAATCTGCAACTGGCGATTTTCACAAATGGCATTTCACGAGTGTGTTTTTATCCAAATTGTCTAAAATTGTGATGATTATCACTTACTTAAGTGAATTTTTTGACTATACTAACAACTAACCTTGCAAACCATGATTTTTCCTTAACCGGAATATAAATAGAATGATGGATTACGCCATCTACAGTTGCTTGGGACATTGCTTTGACTTTTTCTTCTGCTTCTTCGAATGAATGAGCGTAAACTTCTGAGCTCCATTTGGAACCTTTAAAGTTGTAAGAAATGGCATAGCGTTTCATTTCATCTTGCATAAGGAACTACCTCTATGTATTTTCAAATTTTTAAAAGTAAGGCTAATAATCAATGGTACTGGCATTTAAAATCTGCTAATCATGAAATTATTGCTTACGGAGAAGGTTACATTAATAGAGAAGATTGCGTACATGCAGTTAATCTTGTAATGGACACCACTCGAAAAACTCCATTTTATGAAGCCTAATAACCTAGCCCTGTTTATCGGGGCTTTTTTTTCATCACAATTTTTAAAGAGCATCGAGATATTTGTTTATGTGTATCTCGTTTTGATGAGTACATTAAACATTATGTTTATCTTTCTGTCAACATAAAGTTGATTTATTTTATTAAAAAAGTTGATTTAAAAACTCATATTGTTGATTTTTATGTGTATTTTCTTAGCAAAAATAAATTTGATTGCTTGTTTTTTGAGCAATCTGTAATTGAATATTGGTTAATAATGCGATTTTTCCTCGGTTTTTTATCGTTTTTGCGATCTGTATCGCAAAATTTAAGGGTAAAAATAGACCGCGTTTTTTCTTAAGGTATGATTGCCAAGAAAAAAGGAGGAGTTATGAAAGAAAAGTTTAAGTTGTGGCTAATCTCGTTAAATTGCGACTTGATTAATGATTTGGGAGTTGATGAGATTATGTCTAGGGTCGATGATAGGCTAGAGATTATCTTTGCGAATAAAGAGGAGAGAGTAGTGCTTGAGGATTTGATTAAGTGCTTTAAATCATAAAATAAAACCGCCAGAATAGGCGGTTTATTGTTTCTGTTTGCTCTTTAATTTATTGAAGAACCTCGATCAATTTAGTTGCCGTTTCTTTCCCTTGAGGTAATAACATTGTTTTCTTCAAAATATAATTCGGGAATTTTTCTTTTAAATAGGTGCCTTTAAACCATTTTCTAAATTCACCTAAACTGGAATCGGGGTATGCATTTATTTGTTGCGGATTTGAACCTGATTGTAGAAATTCTTCAGGATAAAAGTGAGAGCATTTTTTAAATTCTCCGTATCGATCTGATAATTGGTTATCTTTCCAATATTTAGCCCATGCCAGACCTACGCTAATATCTGGTACTGTATGTTGATTTACGATTAAACCTGCGTTAATAAGATCTACCATCATACCGGCAATCTCATTAAATACAATAAAATGACCATCTGGTACCGTTCCCATATTTTTCAATAATGAAACTCTATTGTGATAATGTCGCCACGGATCGTCAGGTTTGTAACCTGTGTAACGATATATATACTCTTTTAATCCATGTGCAGCTAATTCTCTATACGAGCGCTGAGCAATGGTTTTATCTGCTTTTGATGATTCAAACGCATAAAATTCAAGTATTGCCATACAGACAATATCAGGGTAAGCATAGTGTGTTTGTCCATTTTTTTCTACTTGGATATATAGTGATTCATCATTAAACCCTTTACTAAATAGATAAGAACTTAAAAATTTCATTCTATTTGTAGTAAACAAACCGTCTTGTATGGAAGATGACCATTCCGCAGATAATTCTTGTAATGTGATACGAGAGATATCGCACACTTTAGCTAATCCACTTTGGGTTAGATAAGGGATTCCGTTTCCTAGAACCCCCATTCCGACGCCATTAATTTCTGTCTCTCTTTCAATGGAAATATCTAGTACCCCTTGACGTAGGGGCGTAGGTAAATTGTTATTATTCATATTTAACTCTTTGTTTTTATTAGTTTAACACCATGTAGGCATAGAAGTTATTTAAGACCAATAATATCCAGTGTCAATTTCTTGATAGACATATCAATTATAGTGCTTCTACACGCTCTCTTGCCACGCCAATAATACGGATTTCTTGGTTGAGTGAGCTTAATGTCGGGAACATTGAATTAAGTGGCGCAAGTTCAAAATGAGCTGTAACATATTCATTGCGTGTGCCAAGCCCTTTGTTTTTCGCTCATTTAATTTCCTTAGGCGTAACTTCGCCAACTGTCATCAAAAAATCAATTTTTTCATTAATATGCTCGATCCTCTCCAGGAGTAATTTATTCTGCTCCTCAATCCTATCTAACTGCGTAAACGCACCAAGCCTACCAGTATGTGCTGCTTGTTCCATTCGATCCATTTGCACCTGTAGATCTGAATTTCCGTGACCTTGATAATAATTATTTGTTGTCATCGTGGCTGCGGTATTTGTCGCTACGTTTGAGTGATTATATCGAGGGTTTTCGAACTTTGATTGTCCGCCTAGATTAGGTTGCCAATCATCACCGAATTTTAATCTATCAGCACTAACCTCAAGGGCAACAGCAAACAGATCTATATCTCGCATTGTTAGTTGCACATCGCCATTTTCGAGGTCTAATACATCTTTTTCGCTAACGCTTAGGGTCTTGGCTAAATCAGCAATAGACAATCCCTGTCTTTCTCTTTCAGCTTTAATTCTTTTGGCTACGGCTTTCATAGTGTCCTTATAAATTAATTGTCTCAATGTGTATTGTGCGGATAAAGCGACCAATAAATTTAGCGTTTTGACAAATGTCCTCAGATATATCTTGTGGATCGTAATTGTCTTTATTGTCAGAGTGTAATCTATATCCACCACCGACTAACTTTTGTATGCGTTTGATAAATAATGCACCATCAATCGAAAAGGCATATATACCATCGCCACTATAAGCATTAACTTTAGTGTCTAAAAAGACAATGTCGCCTTTTCTTATTGTCGGCTCCATACTATCGGTTGGTACATTCACAAGGCAAATGCCGTCTGATGACTTTTTACCGACCAATTGGGCCATTCCTTCGTCGGTCAAATACAAACTTGAGATTATTTCTGGATAATCAGAGTTTTCAAATCCTGTCAATCCAGCGGCCAACCGTACATCGTAATAATCAATCTTATGTCTATGAGTTAAACCTTGCTCATTACTCAATAGATCTGCTTGATTATTGTTATAAATGTTATTTGCAGTAGTTATATTTACTGTTGAGCTATTAATTGTTTGATTTGCTCCAATGTCAGTTGTTGCGACATCATTAGCCAAAACCCAGCCCATGTCATACCCGAGCACTTCTTGGATCTTTCTTGCGTTTTCACTTTTAATTTGCCCGCGCTGAATCCAATTTGTAACAGATTGCGGCTTAACACCTATCAAATCCGCAAGAGCCTTATTAGATCCAACTCTATTATCGTTAACAACTTCCTGAATTCTTTTCGAAACAGCTCGTTTCACAGGGGAATCAAATTCGTTTTTCATAAACCCTCCTTTTGTTACCAATATAAACAAATTGTTTATTAAATCAAATCATCTTTATGTTGATTAATGTTGATTTTTGAGTTAACATAAAGTTGATTTAATCAGGATGACTAATTTTTAATGGAGAATGTTAATGACACCTATTGATAAGGCAATCAAAGCCATTGGATCTCAAAAAAAATTAGCGGATGCATTGGGTGTAAGTCCTCAGTTTATCAACCAAATTAAAAGACGAGGTGGAGAATTAACAACGGACAAGGTAACACCCGAAAAGTGGGTAAAAGTAACAGGTTTATCTGTTAAAGAGCTTTTCCCTCAATTCGCAAAGCTAATTTAACAAACTACCAATAAAAGAAAACCATAAAAAAGTGGGAAAAATTATGACAATGAAACAAACCATTATAGAGATGATCGAGAAAGTGCCAGGCGGCAAAAGTGCGGTAGCTGGATTTTTAGGATTTACTGAAAGTGAATTAAATAATCGTCTTTATCAAACAAAGGGCCAACGCTTTAAAAACGAAGAATTGATTGCTGTCCAGATCGAGTATGGCTGCACTGATTTTATCGAGGAGCTTTGTCGCAATGCTGGTGGACGATTTGTAAAAGACACCGATGCAGACAATCTAGATGCAGTAGAAATGGCAAATATCCAACTGCATGAATTATCAGCTAGAGGCATGCTTTTTGGCGTATTGGAAGATGCGTTAAAAGATGGCGAAATCACCCAAGCAGAAGAAGATTTAATCCGAAAATTATTAAACAAGCATTTAGCTGCAACACAACACTCAATCGAGTGCGTGATCTCGCTAAATAAACGGCAATAAAAAACCACCGTTGCAGCGGTGGCTAATTATGATATTTGAAACGATGTTATTATGACAAATCTAATTCATATTAGCAATAGCAAAATCAACAATTCTGAGGTTAAAACGGTAAATGCTAGAGAATTACATTCATTTTTGGAAGTTTCTACGAGATTCGCAGACTGGATTCAGCGACGCATTGACGAATATGAATTCGTTGAGAATCAAGATTTTATAGTTTTACTCAAAAATGAGAAAAACCCTATCGGTGGACGTCCTCAGAAAGAAGTTCACATTTCCATTGATATGGCAAAAGAATTATCAATGGTCGAGCGAAACGAAAAAGGGAAGCAAGCCAGACAATATTTTATTGAAATGGAAAAAGTGGCGAAATCTACTGATCCTATGATGCTATTAAACGACCCAGTTTACTTGCGTGGCGCGCTTGCAACGTATTCTGAAAGGGTGATCGAACTCACCCCAAAAGCGGAAGCATTTGACCGTCTAGCAACCGCAACCGAAGGCGCAATGAATCTCACTAACGCCGCAAAACACCTACAAATGCAACCAAGAGCATTTACCCAATTTTTATTTGCTCACGGTTGGATTTATAAGCGCACTGTTGGCTCTGCTTGGATTGCTTATCAAGACAAGTTGCAACGCGGTTATTTAGAGCATAAAGCGCACCCTGTCACACAACCTGACGGCACGGAAAAAATCTACCCTCAAGTATTAGTAACTGCAAAGGGTTTAGCCAAACTATCAACAATGTTAAACAAGGCGGCAGCATGAGTAACAATAGTTTTATCCCAAATTCTTTCCAGGTTCCGAATGCTTTGGTTGATGAATTAATGGCAGAAATGAGCGGCATAGAACTCAAATGCTACTTGTTCGTTGTTCGTAAAACAAAAGGCTGGAATAAAGACTGCGATGCCATTTCTTTATCACAATTTATCAAGTTTACCGGAGCTGGTAAAACGGCTGTGGTTGATGCGTTAAAAAATCTTGTTGAGCTAGGACTTTTAGTTAAAAAAACAGGAGTAAGAAATACATCCGTTTACGCAATCAACTTGTTCGGAAATCAGACTAGTTCAGAAAACGAACTAGTTCAGAAAGTGAACCGCACTAGTTCGGAAAGTGAACTAGTGACTAGTTCAGAAAGTGAACATACAAAAAACAATAATATAAATACCACTACTAAAAATAAAAATAATAGTACACGCACTGCACAAACGAATGTAAAAGAGCTGCTTGCTGAATATGGTGTTACAGGTCAGCTTGCTGATGAATTTATTGATCATCGTAAATTCAGAAAAGCACCAATTACTAAAAGAGTGATGGCTTTAATTGCCAACAATGCTCGCATAGCTGGAATTGAAACATCGTTTGCTATTGAAATTATCTTGGCTAAAGGCACTTGGGTTACGTTTGATGCAACTTGGAATTGGCAATCAACCGCATCTTCATTGCGCAGCGAAAAATCCACAACAAATAAATCTGATGCTCACAATGGTTTAAAAGATAAAGAGCTTGGAGAAACAATAGTTCCAACTTGGGCTTTAGACGGTGAAAGCGAGGTGTAATCATGGATAAGCGAGAATTGCAAGAAAAGCTAATTGCTCTTAAATCTGAGTACAAAAACGCAATCAACGGATTGCCAACGGCTGAAAATCTATTACCAAGCCAACAGGTTGAGGCGCATTGCCCGAAACATGGCGAATTTACTAAGTATGTAAGAAAAGTTGAGCTTATTGGCAAAGTGTTTGAAACAAGATGCCCGCACTGTATCAAAGAAGAAATTGAATTGGTTGAGCAGCAAATTAGAGATTTAAATAACGGGGAAAGACAAGCAAAAATCAAAGAGCTAAAAGATAAATCAGGTATTCCACTAAGATTTGCCTCAGCTAACTTTGATAGCTATATCGAAACCGCTCAAAATCGCTTGGCCAAAAAGATTTGCCAACGCTATGCAGATAAATGGTTAGAGCGATTCAAATTAGGCGGTGGCTTAGTATTTTGCGGTAAACCTGGAACAGGTAAAAATCATTTAGCTTGCGCCATTGCTAATAGCGTAATCGAAAATCATCAATCTGATGTGTATCTAACCACTGTAATGCGGATCATCCGAAAAGTTAAATCAACATGGGGCAAAGATTCCGATTTGACTGAGGAAGATGCAATTAAATTTTATTGCGCCAAGAGCTTGTTAATCATTGATGAATTGGGCGTTCAGTTCGGTACAGAATCAGAAAAAATCATTTTGTTTGAAATCATCAATGAGCGATACGAGCAAATGCGGCCAACAATTCTAATTAGCAATCTGACTGAAGAAGAATTAGGCAAGTACATTGGCGACCGTATTATCGACCGAATGAAAGAGGGTCAAGGTGCAGTGATTAAATTTGATTGGGAGAGTTATAGAAAATGATGGAACAAAAATTTGATAAAGATACATGGCAAACACCAAAGTATTGCAGAAATTATTTAGAGATTCGTTTTGGTTGGTTTGATATTGATGGGGCAGCAGATAGCAAAAATAAACTATTCCCCAAATGGATTGGAATCGGCCCGGCATGGGGAGATCCTGACAATATCGCATTTGATTTTTTAGGCGACGATGTAATCTCAAAAATTAACGACTTGGCGGAATGTAACGGCTATCCAACGCATATCTATGTAAACCCACCGTACTCTGATGTAACGCCGTTTTTAGTCCGAGCGAAAGAATTACGCGATGCTGGACATTTAGTCGTGATGTTACTCAACAATGACAAATCTACGCAGTGGTATCAAAACCACATTCACAACGTGGCGAATGAGGTAATTGATATTACAGGTGGTCGAATTGCATTTATTCATCCAGTAACAGGTAAGGAAATCAAAGGCAACTCAAAAGGACAAATGGTCGTAGTTTTTGACCCAACTATGGAAGATTTTGTAATGCGTTCAGTTAGCCTTGATTTTATTAAAAAAGTCGGTGGATATGATGAAAATCCCAATGATTAAAAACGCTGGTGGGGTATTTTGCCCCGCCGATGAAATGTACTTAGATAAGTTAAAACGATTCGAGAATGGTGGGCTTTATGAGATGGAATTTAAAAAGACAAACAATCCAAAGTTGCATCGGAAATTGTTTGCTTTCTTTAAATTTTGCTTTGAGCATTATTCCTCAGAGAATTCAGAAGTAGAGTGTGTGGACGAGGCTAAACAATTCAATCATTTTAGAAAGCGTTTAACTATATTAGCCGGTTTTTTTGATGAGTTTATCAACTTTGATACAGGAGAAATACACAAAGAGGCGCAAAGCCTTAAATGGGATGAAATGGATGATATTGAGCGTGGCGAATGTTTGAGTGCTGTAATTAACGCCGCCATAAAGTACGTTTTTAACGATACAAAAGATGAAAACATTTTAAATCAATTATATGCGTTTTTTTGGTGATCTGTATGAGAGAAGAATTGGCCTTAGCGATTGTTTTATTTGCAGTAACCGCCGTAATTATTTGTTTCATCTGTGGAGCTGATGATGAGTGATAAAGAGTTAAAGATTTTGATTATTGGATACGCTTGCGTTTGTGCGATTGTGATTTTTCTAATCGGTAAATGGTGGTGATATGGCTAATTTACGCAAGGAGGCGAAAGGGCGTGAATGCCAGGTAAGAATCCCTGGCATTTGCACAGGTGAAAACGAAACAGTGGTATTGGCGCACTATACAAGCTCTTGGCTTAGAGGCATGGGAAGTAAGCCGCATGATATTTTTGGAGCTTATTGTTGTGCAGCTTGCCATAACGCAATCGATGGGAGAGTAAGAACAAGTTATTCCAGAGAGCAATTAAGACTTATGCACGCAGAGGGAGTATTAAGAACAATCAACATTTTACTCAAGGAGTGGAAAATATGTCTGATTGGTTAGAAGTTGCATTACCTTACCCGCCGTCAGTTAATCATTATTGGCGGCATACACGAAATGGACGGCACTATATCAGCGAGGCCGGTAGAAAATTTAAAACGGAGGCTTTGAGAATTTTACAACAATTTGATCCATTTACAGGTTCAGTGGCGATTTGCCTTGATGTGTACTATCCCGATAACCGAAACCGTGATCCAGATAATATAAACAAAGGGCTTTTCGATAGTTTAGTCGCCTCAGGATTAATACAAGACGACAACAACAAAGTGATAAAAGATTTTCGCAGTAAAAATTGTGGAATCAAAAAAGGTGGAATGGTTGTAGTAAAAATTAAAGGGCTTGAAAATGAGTAAATCAATCGAATTGTTAGTTAAATTACATAATCCAAAATGCGTTAGTGTTGAAACAGCCGGAAGAGGTGGCGTGGCATTACTTTACAAAGAGCAAATTATTTGCGCTTTTGCTCAAGCTGAAAGTAAATATATGCTTGGTTATCATTTGCTAATGAGCAAATACCGCCAAGAAAAATCCTCAAGAGAATTTGTTGATAGTTATGTTGATGCGTGGTGTGAAGAGTTTGGTCATTCTGAACACGCCTCAGAGGCCTTAAAATATGTTGTTGATATGGTATGTGATTTGCCGTTGCCTAGTCAGTTAAGACATATTAAAGCGTTAAGAAAACGCTATTTACGCTCACAGTATTCTCACTTATCAGCCTTAGACAGAGCAAATAAAATGGTTGAAGAAAATGGATTGCCTGTTAATAGCGTTGAGGCTCGCCAGTTAAGAATTAGAGAATTAAACGATTTGCGTAAATCCAACACTTGCCCTCGCTGCCGTGGCACAGGTGAAGTCGGTAGAGTGCAAAAACATAAATGCCCTGAATGTGATGGAACAGGCAAATTGAAAGCAACAATCTACCATTTAATGAAATCCATTGATTGCACTGAGGCTTATTTTAAACGCTATCTTTTAGCTTTAGTGGTGGACTTTGAGCGCCATTGTTATAATGAAATGAATTGTGCTGAAGATGTGATCAAACAATACTTGAAAAAGGAATTACAATAATGAGCCAATTTAGAACAACGGATGCAGAACTGAAAATTCATAAAGCGGTTAGAATGTTCATTGAGTTGGTTCTTGATTCCAAAGATGAATTGAAGGTTGATGGTATTCAATTCGGAATTGATTTTGTTGGGATGAGAAGTGAATCAAATGGCGATATTTTTATATCGTTTATCATCACAAAAGGCGATAAGAAATTTGGTTATACTTATACAATCTCAGCGATGGAAATAGGGGCAACATATACAGCATTATTGCCAAGAGTTATGAAGTTTAAATCTCAATTAGTCATCGAAAAAATAAAAGAACAACTTATCAAAAATGTGAAGTAGATCACAGAATGGTAAAAATTAAGCTCCTATAATTAATTAAATTAGTTATGGGAGTTTTTTTATGAAAAAATTTTCAGTCGTTTTTGCTGCACTTGTGCTTTGCGGTTGTCAATCAGGTGCGCCATCTTATTATCAGTTAGATTCATACGAATCCATCGTTAAAGAAATGGATTCTATTGTTGCAACAAAACAATGGATTCCAACAAATATCAGAAACACTGAAACCGTAAATGATCGCACTTATGGAAACGTGAAATTGGCATCCGATTTTTACTTCAATAAACAAGCAACAAGTAAAAAAGATGTATTTAACGTATGGAGCAGAAATGATGTAACGGCTAATGGGGAATTGGTTGCTCGTAATCTATTATTGAGCGAGGTAGATTGTAAGAATGCTCAAAACGATGCTATCAAATTAGCGTTGCAAAGCCTTTCAAGTATGGGTAGAGATAAACCAGTCGCCACAAAAACAACCGTGATGAAACAGGACGGAGTGTTTAATTTGAAAGGTAGAGCATTCTCGCCTGGTGAAGTTTATCAAGAGGCTAATAAATACATTACAGAACAGGATGCTAATAAATCATCAGACTATGAAATGTATAAAATAAAAAATGAATTTAGAAATGTAATTTGCTCAAATAATTAATAAAGCCTTTTATGAACAGTGTTTTTTAGCTAACGTGAATACTACGAAATATTAGATATTTATTGACTTTTTGCTAATTTTGCACTAATATTCAGAAAAATGACCGAGGTGTATTTTATACATCTCGGTTTTTTATTATCCAATTATAAGGGCGTAGTCTAATGGTAAGACAGCGGTCTCCAAAACCGTTAATTAAGGTTCGATTCCTTGCGCCTTTGCCATATCACAAGCTCACGTTAATGCGTGGGCTTTTTTATTACCTATCAAATGATGAGGGAAATCAAATGCCTATGAAAGATCCCGATGTATGGGCTTTGATTTGGGCTTGGTTGCAAATGAATCTTGCTAGTAGCTCAATTCAAAGTGCTGGTGCGGCCATCATAATGTCACTTTTGCGTATGGGCTTTATGCGAAAGAAACCGTCATTCCGCTATATGCTAATTGATGCAGCAATTTGCGCATCCATTGCTGGCGTGGCTGTACCTATTTGTACTCATGTATTCGGACACGCAGATTTTTCAGCGTTTTTCGGAACGATGATTGGATTTATCGGAACGGAAAAAATCCGTGAATATTTATTCAAATTCATTAATCGGAGAATTGAAAAAGATGATGCACATTTCACAGACGACATTCAATAAGATTTTCCCTAATGCAACTGCTGGAATCTATAAAGCAATCTCAGACAACATTGAAAAAGCGGGTTGTATCACAAAAACACAACAGGCCATGTTTATTGCTCAGTGTGGGCATGAAACACGAGGCTTTACACGTTTTTGCGAAAGCATGAATTATTCTGTTGCCGGATTAAGAGAAACATTCCGCAAATACTTTACCCTAGCGCAAGCGCAAAAATATGGATATGTAAAAAATAAAGCTGGTGTAGTTATCCAAAAAGCCGATCAGGCATCTATTGCCAATATCGCCTATGCAAACCGCATGGGAAACGGCAATCAGGCAACTGGTGACGGGTGGAAGTATAGAGGTCGTGGATTACCGCACCTCACAGGTAAAGATAACTACCTCAGATTCCAAAAATGGTTAGGGAAATCAATTATGCCTGAAGAAGTATCAACTGATTTAGATTTGATCGTTAAATCAGGCGTTTGGTTCTGGCTAGATAAAGATTTAGCTAATTGTAATTCTGTTGAGAAAGTCACAGTTCGGGTAAACGGTGGAACAAACGGCTTAGAGGAACGCTGTAAGCTCTATCGTGATTTAATGGTGGGCTAATATGGGTAAATACATCTTTGGCGCACTAGGTGCTTTACTGATTGCGTTATGTTGCATTTTAAGTCATCAAGTCAATGTTATTAATACGCTGAAAGCTGAAAACGCTGCTCAAGCTAAAACAATCGAATTACAGTCCGAATCAATAACAAAACTTGAGGCTGACATTGCAGAAAATGAACGCCTAACGTTTGAAATCTCGGAAGAGGATAACAAAACAAGGGAACAAACCAATGCGATTATTAAATCTATTCCAAAAGCTGATAAGCAAAGTGATGCGTTTAACGCCAATGCTCCTCTTAGCGTTATTGACTTCTTGCGCAAGTAAACCTCAGGTGGTCACTTGCCCTCGATTGCCGGTTGCTTATGTTGCACACTTAGATAAAACTCAATTTATGGGTGAAACCTATGGCGACATCGCACAATATGCCGTTGTATTAAAGCGTGAACGTGATATGTGCTTAAACCGCATCGACAAGATCCGTGAATGGCAAACTGAGAAATTAAGTAAATAGGGGAATAAATGTTTTTTCCAAAATCAAAGAAGAAACTTCGTGAAGAGGGGTTTACCCATCATTGCAAAGTATGGGGAATCCCTTGTTATGTTGGTGGGCTAGATGAAGAAGATCCTCTTATCGATACCGCCAACTTTATTCCTAGCTGGGTGTTAGACTTAGCCGATGCAATTTGCTTTACCATGCTAGATTATCAAAATAGAGATAATCCGCATTATTTTAAAGGTTGGTCTATCTATGTAGGCGACCCGCTTTAATTAAACCAATACGCCCGCTTAATTGCGGGCTTTTTTATATATCGTTTATGGCAAGAAAGAATTGGAACGCACTTCAAATAGAATACATCAAGTCTTATGCAAAGACTGGTGTATCTGTAATGGAATGGTGCAGAAAGAAAGGATTGAATTTTGCCACTGCGAAACGCTATATCAAAAAGCCTGAAACAGCATTCGCACAGTTAGAAGAGAGCAAACAATCCAATATAAGAGCGCAAGCAGAAACAAGTCCAAAAGAGGCTGAAACTGCGAAAAGCGAAAATGTATCGGAAGTTATTGATATTAAAGATGATTTAACTGAAAAATGCGAATCTAACTGCGAAAGCCAATCTGAAACTGCGAAACCAACTGCGAAACTATCTAGATTCTCTTCTGAATTGCAATCTCAAAGAAGAACAAAACATGGCGGTTACGCTCGTTACTTTAAGGATAAATCAGCCTTTGATGTTGTGGTTGATTTTAGCCTTAGAGACGAGATTGATTTAATGCGCCAACGTGCCATTGCATCAATCGAGAATCTTGAAAAGTTCACTGCTGATTTAAGCCACTGTAAAACGGCTGAAGATAAAGAGCTTAGTTATAAGCTAATTAATGCCGCTCAGAACGCATTAGATAGAGCGGTTGCACGAATTGAGAGCTTAAACCGCACAAATAACGATATTGGTTTAGTGCTTGAAACAATCGAGTTGAGAAAAGCTCAGACGAAAGAAACTTTGCTTAAAGCGGATAAGCTTGCACAAGAGCTAGGCGCAAGAGCAGCAAGCAAGCATAAAGTGGAATACACAATGGATTTTACAGGCGGCAATGATGAAGATTAATTACATTGCATCGCCAACCTTTCGCCGAGTACATAAATCAAACGCATTAGTAAAGGCAATACGTGGCCCGATTGGTAGTGGTAAATCAGTTGGGTGCGTGATGGAAATGTTCCGCATTTGCTTAAACCAAGAGCCTAATTCTGATGGTGTTCGCCGTACTCGTTGGGCTTGCGTGCGTAATACTTACCCTGAGTTAAAGGGTACAGTGATCAAAACATTTCAAGACTGGATTCCTGATAGCATTTGCCCGATTAAATATGACAGTCCAATCTCAGGATTGATGAAAATCAATCATCCTGATGGCAAAACAACGGTTGAGGCTGAATTTATGTTCCTATCTATGGATAAGCCAAAAGATGTTAAGAAATTGATGTCGCTTGAGCTTACAGGGATTTGGATAAACGAGGCTCAATTCTTACCAGTATTGCTTGTTACTGAGGCGGTTACTCGTACAGGGCGTTACCCGAAAAAGAGCGTATTAGAGGGATTTGATGGCGCAACTTGGAACGGCATGATCATGGACACAAACTCGCCTGATGACGATCACTGGTGGCATGAATTTGAAACCGCTATTGATGAAGAAACAGGCGAAAGTCTAACGCCTAAAGGATGGGAGTTCTTCACTCAGCCTGGTGCATTAATTGATATTACAGGCATTCCGTATAGCTCTTTATCCAATGAAGTTAAAGCCAATATTGAGGCTGGCTTATACGTTGAATACAAAGGGCATAAATTCGTTGCTAATCCACTTGCTGAGAACGTTGAAAATCATAAGAAAGGTTATGGGTACTGGTTCGATAGCTTGCAAGGTCAAACGCTCAACTGGATTAAATCTCGCATCTGTAATGAGTTCGCAACAGTACAAACAGGTAAACCAGTTTATATGGATCACTTCAATAAAGAATTACACGTATCAAAAGATAAATTATTGCCAGTTAAAGGATGGCCAACATTTATCGGTCTTGACTTTGGTTTAACGCCAGCCGCAATTATCGGTCAGGTTGCGCCAATCGGTCAGTTACGCATCACTGATGAAGTTGTTGCAACTGGTATGGGGATTGAACGATTTATCCGTGATCAGCTTTCAATTCTACTTAAATCAAAATACAACGGTTGTGAAATTGAAGTGATAGGCGACCCGGCTGGTGTGCAACGTGCGCAAACCAACGAAAAAACGTGCTTTCAAATTCTATTGGAAAACGGCTTTAATGCTCGCCCAGCAGATTCAAACAATACAACAGCTCGCCTTGAGGCAGTTCGTTGGTGGTTATCTCGCTTAGTTGGCAAAGGACAACCGGCAATGCTTATTAGTCCACACTGTAAAACACTTATCAAAGGTTATGAAACAGGTTATTCATACCGCCTATTAAATATCAGCGGGGAAGATAAATACACAGAAACGCCGGATAAAAACCGCTATTCGCATCCGCACGATGCAAACCAATATTTATGTTTAGGCGCTATGCCTGATTTGTTTAAACAACAGATCATCAACATTAAACCACATCAAGCAATCAGTTCATTGACAGGGTACTAAACAATGGCAGAAGAACAATCCGCATTATTAGAGGCGATCACGAATTTCGGATCAGAGCTAAAAGCAAAATTATTAGAGCAAATTAAACAACGCCAACCAGTTGTAGAACGTTGGGTAAAAGATATGTATCAATATCGCAACCAATACTCAACCTCAACAACAACAGGTAAATCTAAAGTGTTTGTTGGCTATACTCGTGCGAAAACTGATGCTTGGACGGCTCAAATGACAGATATGTTATTCCCGAGCGATGACAAGAATTATGGCATCTCACCAACACCTATGCCAGATATTGCAAATATAGCCAAACAACAAGATAACGGCAATCCACAAGTGACAGCTAAAATTAATAACGCTCGTGCGATCATGCAACAAGCGAAAGAGCGCGCAGAGGCGATGGAAAAGCTAATTGACGATCAGTTGCTTGAATGCGATTACGCTGCTGAGGCTCGTTTATGTTTACATTATGCCGGTGTATTGGGTACAGGTATTTTACGTGCGCCTATCGTTGATGTTGTGGAATCAAAAGTATGGTCTGAAGATGCTATGGGGCAATGGAATGGCGAAATTGTGACTAAAACAATTCCGTCCGCTCGTTTAGTATTGCCTTGGGATTTTGTGCCGGATATGACTGCATCCACAATCAAAGATTGCCAATTCGTCTTTGAACGTAGTTATGTTACGAAAAAACAATTACAGGCTTTAACTAAAAATCCATACTACTTGAAAGACAACGTGCTTGAGCTTTGCGAATTAGACGGCTCAGATACGAAAACAGCCAGCTCAGATATGGATGGTTATGTTGATACGTTGAGAACGCTATCAGGCTTAGAAACACAGAGCAAAGACAACCGCTATGAATTATGGACTTATCATGGCGGTATTCCATTGAGCGTATTAGAGAGCGCCAATTCTCAATTAGGCGATGGCAATAAGCTCAACATTCCAACTGATGAAGAATCAAAGGCGGCTAATCTTGAAATTGATGGCGTGATCGTGATGGCGGGCAACGGCAAGATTTTAAGCGTAAACCTCAATCCGTTAGATTCAGCCGAATACCCTTACTCAATTTACACTTGCGAGCCTGATGTATGTTGCGTATTTGGCTTTGGTATTCCTTACCTTTGCCGTGATGCACAAGAGATTTTAAATACTGCTTGGCGAGGCATGATTGATAACGGTGTTTTAGGTATCGGGCCACAAGCCGTTGTGAATAGTAGCGTCCTAACTCCAGTTGATGGGAACTGGGAGCTTGCACCATATAAATTATGGAAGACTAATGACCGTGCAACAATGAATGCAACTATTGAGGCTCAAAGAGCTTTCGGCATCTTTGATATTAGCAGTCGTCAGCAAGAATTTGCCAATATCATTCAGCTTTCAAAATCATTCATGGATGAAGAAAGTGGATTGCCTATGATTGCGCAAGGCGAGCAAGGGCAGGTTACGCCAACGCTAGGTGGTATGTCTATGTTGATGAACGCCGCAAACGCAGTACGTCGCAGACAAGTGAAAGAGTGGGATGATGCAGTCACTAAACCATTAATTCGCCGATTCTATGAATATAACATGGCAATGAGCGATGATCCGAATATCAAAGGCGATATGCAGATTGTTGCTCGTGGTACATCGGCGCTATTGGTTAAAGAAACTCAAACAGCGCAGATTATCGATATTTTCCAAAAGTTCGGTCAGCATCCGCAATTAATGTATGCCTTTGACTGGTACGATGGCGCTAAAACATTAATGCAATCAATGAGCATGGGAACGCAAACCATGCTTATTCCTCGTGATGAGTACGAACAAAAATTACAGGAAATGCAAGAATCTCAATCATCACAACCGCAAGATCCTGAAATCCTAAAAGTACAAATGCAAATGCAGATTGCACAACAAAAACAACAGCACGAAATGCAGTTGGAGCAGATGAAAATTCAAAGTCAAATTCAGATTGAGCAAATGAAAGTTCAAATCAAAGAAAAAGAGCTTGAAATTAAAATGCTCGAAGTGCAAATGACACAACAATCGCATCAAGCTCGCCTAGATTTAGACGAAAAACTAAGCACAGCAAAACTCACAACCGATTTACAACTTCAAACAGGTAAACAAGCAATAGATTTAGAGAAATTTAAAACAGAAGTGGCATTGAAGAATACGCCGCTCGCTAATCCAGCCGGTAATTATGGATTAGACAAATAACAGGCCGCAACTTTAAAAGTGCGGTCTTTTTCTATCACTAAATTTTAAGGGCAAATATATATGAGTTTCTACCTTTCCAATAAAGACTACAAAGAAATGATCGGCATTATTAGTGGCGATACAGGTAGCAAGAAAGGAAATGGCGAATCAACCACTTACCTCGATACTGAATTAACAGCGCAAGAGCCTAAAAAACAACAGCAAGGCATTGTGGCTGATACCGTTGATGCGGTGCAAATGGGTGCATGGAAAGGCGTTAGTGATATTGCGCATGGTGTTGGCGCTTTAACTGGTGCAGATTGGTTGCATGATGTTGGTGATTGGGCGGCAAAAGGTGCTGATGAAAACGTTGCCTCAATGTCGGATGAAATGAAAGCCGCTTTAAATCAAAATGCGTTTGATGGCGAGGGGCAAGGCGTGCGCAATTTGCGTTGGTGGGCTGGTAATTTAGGTTCATTAATTGGTCAAAACCTTGATACAGCTTTAACGCTTGGTGCGGGTAAAATTGCAACGATTGGTGCAAAACAAGCCGGTAAATTATTGCTCAAAAAAGAAGTTGCTGAAGAAGTGGGCAAAACAGCCGTGGAACAAGCGGCTAAACGTGGTATTCCGCAAAAATACTGGAACATGGTCGGTATTACAGCGACAATGTCAGCGATGTCAGGCGGTGGCCGTTATGGTCAAAAACGTGATGAAGTCATGGGCATGACCAATGAGCAATTAGCTCAGATCCCACAATTCTCAGACGAGTATTATTCCATTGCGGATAGCGATGAGGGCAAAGGTAAAAGCACTGATGAGCTTTACACAATGGCTAAAAAATCCTTTGCTGATAAAGTTGGGCGTGATGCAGCGTTAAATCCAACAGCTATTGCAACAGATTTAGTGACAAATGCAGTCAGCGGTCTTGGTGGTGGATTTTGGGGTTTAGGTTCGCCGGCTAAAACAATCAAAGGCGGTTTATTAAAAGGTGCGGCAGTTGAGGGTGGTACTGAGGCTATTCAAGGTATTGGCGAGCAATACGCATTAAACAAAGCAGATCAGGACTATTTAAATCCGAATAAAGATTTAACTGATGGCATGGCTGATAATGCTATCAATGGTGCGGTGCTTGGTGCGGTCTTTGGTTCGGCTATGGGTGGACTTGATACGCACACTGATAGAATCGCTTTCAATAATCAAAAACGCACAATCTTAAATCATATCAATACTGGCAATGATGCAGTTGATAGCCAATTAAGAAACTATGTTGATATGCTCAATCATGGTGCAACCGAATTAGGCGATTTAGTATCAGCCAGTCGAGTACAAGCGCTCAATAATGCCGGTATCGCAACCGCTAAAGCACGACAAGCGGCAGAAGAGGCACTTGCAGAACAACAAGCAAAAGCAAAATTTGAATCAGACTTCTTTGATGAAGAACAGCCACAACAAGAAACAACCCCCACTTTCAAAGTCGATCCGAATTTAGAACGTGCGCTTGAATTGCACTCTATCCTTGGTCAATTCAGAAAAAATGATTTATCTCGTGCGAATGAATTTATTGATACGCCAACTATTTTTGCAGACGAGCAAGCTCGAAAAGATTATGTAACAGAACGAGCGTTTGATGAAGTGCGCAATATTGCTCAATCATACGGCATTGATCCGAAAGACGGTAAAGCGATGCGCCGTTGGTTAGAGGATTATGCAGAAAAAGCAAGAGAATACACTAGCAGTGATCAACAATATAATTCTTCATCTAACCGACAAACATCGGAAGGAAGCCCATCGCTAAAAGATCTAAATCAACCAATTGATTTCAATCGAGGCGTAGTGGCGCAAGATTTATCAATGCAACCAGATATTAATCTTGGGTATAACAGCACATTATCACGCCAAAATTCAAATATTGTAGAATCTGACTTAAATCAACCATTAAGCAATCAGCAATCTACCGAATATGATGGCATTGGTCCAGCTAGTAACGGCCTTTTATCCGCACATATGAATCAAAGTCAATTAGGTCGACAATTAACGGCGGATGGCTCGTTTGGCGACTTAAACAGTATTACAAAAGATATTAGTGATAATGCCGACAATCAAATTCAAGAAGATAGTAATTCAGATTTCCGTTTAAGCTTAAATGAATCTGCTGATTCTGATTTTGCGAAAGCGGTAGATACAACGATTCAAGGTGGCAAACCATCAAGACAATATATTCCAATGGGTACAACTCCAGATGCTCTGAAAATGCTTGGATTGCCAGACACTAAAGTTTTAGTGAGTCGAGATGTATTAAGAAAAGTGATGTTAGACAAGCATAATGTTACAGCCGAAACATTAAAACAGTTGCCTAAGCAAATCAATCACCCTATCGCCATTATGAAATCAGCTCCTCAAGCAACTCATGATGGTTATGTTGTTTTAACTGAGTTATTGGAAAGAAATATATCAACAGGTAGTGACGAGCCGATAATTAGCGCATTGCATTTAAAAAATACAAAAGACGGGTTAGAGGTAATCAATATTGCAAGTATTTACGGCAAAAATCTTGCTGGATTGCAGAATATGCTAAATCATGACTTGGCGTATTGGAATAAAACAAAAGGCTCACAATTTATTGAATCTTTCGGGCTCCAATTGCCCTCAAAAATCGATTCAAAAATGATGAGCCAATCTTTGGATAATATTAAAACCGAAACTGATCTAAGTCAATATCAAACCTCAAAAAATAACCAGGTATCACAATTTAATCCAGAAGTTCAAAGCGCTCAAGAAATCCTAAATCAAACCTTTGGCAAGGCAGCAGAGCATATTGAAGTTGCAACCTTTGCGAATCCTCCAAAAGATGTGCGACATTTAATCACTTCTGATGTAGAGGGATGGTTTAATCCTAAAACTGGTAAAGTTACATTGATCGCAGATAGTATCAATGCAACCAAAACAATGAGCAAAGAAGAACGCTTGCAGTTCGTTGCGTGGCACGAAATGGCGCACCGTGGAATCAACGTTGGCTATAAAGGCTCTTATGATAGCTTGATGCAAGAAGTTGGCAAAAATAAAGCGATTAGTCAGATTGCTAATGCTATTCAAGCTCAACGCAAAAACACTGATGATTTAGCCGCAACCAATCGTGCAGTGGCGATTGAAGAGGCTATTGCAGAAATGATGGCCGCACACGAAACAGGCAAATGGAATGAGCTTGAAAGCCGTTACGGTGTAGAGATTAAGAAAGGTCAAAGACAATCAACTAAATCATGGTTAGCAATGACCGCACAACGTATCAAAGACTTCTTGTCAAAATTCTTTGGTGTTGAGCGTGCAGCGCAGTTTTCTGATGAAGATGTATTAAATCTTATTGCTCGAATTAAATCCAGCTCGCTAAGTGAAACAAGCGATATTGGTGATGTTCGCTTTAGTCGGAATGAAGAATTAACTGAAGAGCGTTACAACCAAGCAAAATCAAAAGGCGAAACCGAGCTAACATTCCATCAATGGCAACAAGTTCGCTCGCCTGAGTTTAAAGCATGGTTCGGTGATTGGGAAAACGATCCTGAAAACGCAAGTAAGGTCGTAAATCCTAAAACAGGCGAGCCGTTAGTGGTTTATCATGGTCGATTTGATGATTTTACTGTGTTTGATAGAAATGAGTTAGGAGCTAATACCTATTCAAATGCAGACAAAACAAATATGGCCATGACTGCTGCGCTTGGGCACTGGTTTAGCACTCAAGATATTGCAAAAGAAACTGGCATTTATACAAAAACATTGCAAGCCTATCTGGATATCAAAGATCCGAAAGAATATAGTTCTCTTTGGTATGGTTTGGTGGATGATATTGAGAGCTATGTCCCAGTTGATGAGCATGGGGATATTAAGGCTGATATATCCGATTTTGACGATACACAAGAAATCACAGAGGCGGCAGATGCATACCGGTTCAATCTTGAAGATGGCGGTCATGATGGACTGATTATTCATAAAGATAATGAATTTGGTGGAAGTTCATTCGTAGTATTTAATTCCAACCAAATCAAATCCGCAACTGACAACACTGGCGCATTTTCTAAAGAGAGCGATGATATTCGTTTTAGCCGAAAAAAACTTTCTGAATCAGATGAGCGCTATCTAGAGTTGGTGAATAAATATAAGGATGGCGATTTAAGTGTAGAGCCTGAATTGAGAGCTATGGTTGATAGCAAAGCTGGTGAAAATGGGTTCGGTAAACCTGATTACAGAATGGATCATAGTGCGCCAAATGGAAGTGATGAAATCTCACAAAGCATTGATAATCTAAAAGGATTATATCCTGATGATTTATATTCCAATAAAGGTTATCAATATTATGGATCGGGTTATGATTCAATGGATAGAAAAGCCTGGGAAGTTCTTAAACGAGTTAAGGGCAATCCTGATGCAAAAGTGACGATTTACAGAGCATATCCAAAAGGCACTGGTGGCACTATTACCAATGGCGATTTGGTTACGATTGTCCGTGATTATGCCGTTGAGCATGGCGAGGCTAATTTAGACGGCGATTATCAAATTGTTAGCAAGGACGTTAAAGCTAAAGAGATTTTCACAAATGCGGATTCATTGCTTGAACAAGGATATGACAATGGATTGTCAGAAGTTGTAAATGATAAAAAGAAAATCAAGCTCGATGAATTAATCACTTATGATGATGACGGCAAAATTATTCCATTATCAAAACGCTTTAATCCTCGCAAAAACGATGTGCGATTCTCTCGTGCAAATACAATGCAATCAGCTCTTGATTTAGCAATGACAGGCGTGGCGCATAGCGAGCCTAGCGCATGGGATAGCTTAAAATCCAAAGACTTCTCAGGCTTTAAAGAGCGTTTTAATCGTGCAGTTGGGAAAGTGGATGAGTGGTTGGCTGACAGTCTTCGCCCGGTGAATGATTGGATTGATTCAATGCACCTTGAAGATCAAACAGGCAACACTAGCAGCCGTGATCATGAAAAACGCCGCTTAAAAGATGCTATGTACACGGCTAAGGGTAAACGTGATGCGCTAAATTCTGAATTAGAACAAGCGTATTTGAAACCAATTCTTTCAAAAATTGCCGCACTATCCAAAGAAACCAAGAAGAGCAATCATTACATTGACGAATTGACAATGAAAAGAATGGTTGGCAACTGGATCTCAGCTCGCTATTCCATTGAGAAAAACATTGATTTACTCAATCGTGATGAAAAAGTCATGCGTGATACAAAACGCTTATTGGATAACGCTAAACAAAACGGTACAAGTGCAGAAGTGCGTCGCTTGAATGAGGCTTATCTAAAAGCGAAAGAGCAATACGATAACCGCAAAGCTGATATTTATAACACAGATTACAAAAACAAAGGCAATCGCTTTAAAGTTGGGGTTGCTGGCGGTTGGTCAATTCCTGAGGCTGAATTGATTATGAGTAATACAGAAAAACATATCAGCCGTTCTAACTTAGAATATGTAGCCGATCTCGTTTACGATCTCAATCAATCAAGATTAGAAATTGATCGTGCGAGTGGTCGATATACTGAGGCTGAGTATCAAGAATACAAAGCTAATCGCCATTATGTGCCTTTAACTGGTGATCCGAATGCTGATGTAGATGTTGATATTATCTCAGGCGCTAGCTCAAATGCGCTTAACATTGCCCGAGATAAAACATTGAAAGGTCGTACAAGTTCTGAGGCTGAAGATGCGATTGATGCTGTTTGGAAGTCAATCGGTAAATCCACCACCTATGCCGGTTTTGCTGAGTTTAAATCTAGAATTGATGACTTGTTTGAAACAGAAGTGACTTTATTGAAAGATAAAGGCTATTCTGATGCTGAGGCAAGAGAACAGGCAACCGCAAATTTAGGTATTAGCAAACGCAAAATGCAAGGCTTAACACGCTCAAGCGACAACGTGCTTATCAGTAAAGAGGGCAGTGATTATTATGAGTATGAATTGCCAACTCAAGTGATGGAATCGTTGCGTAATGACAACGTTGAACACGCCAATGCTTTCTTGAAAGTAATTTCTAAACCGACAGGATGGTATGCTCGAGGCGTTACTCAATGGACTGTTACGTTTGCGCCAATGAATATGATGCGTGATACTTGGGAAAAATCAGAATTTATCCGAGTGCAAAAACTTTACGATAAAAATAATCGTCTAGTTGATAGCAAAACAATGGATAAAATCGGTCGTGATACCATAAAAAATGCCTTTACTGATAAAGAAGTATGGCAAGCAACAAAACGCCTTGGATTCGGTCAAGAATTGCGTGATAGCGTGCCAGCAGAGAGAATGTTAAAACAACTTCTAAAAGAGGGGGGAGTATCAAACTATGGTACTTATCTCGATAAATCAGAAGTTGATTTAATTAAGAAATTGCGCAAGGAAAATAATCCAATAGCCAGCAAGCTTGAGAAAGCTGGCAAAGTGTTTGAGGGGTATAATAAGATGTTTGATACAGTATCAGCATTAGCCTCTTATAAAGCACTTGTAGAGAATGGCATTGATTCAAAACAAGCGGCGGCGACAACACTCGAATTAACCAACTTCCGCAAAACTGGCTCAAAAATGCGAGGCATCAAAGCATTGTATATGTTCTCGCAACCAACTGTAATGGGTGCGGCTAACTTAATGCGTTATCTAGCCACTCGCAAAGGTCAAATCCGCTTTGCTGCATACATGGCGGTAATGACTTCACTTTACACTGTATTGCGCTCAATGGATGACGAAGATGAGGGCGGCAATAAAATGGATCAGCTTGGCGACATCACTCGTTATATCCCGATTCCACTTGGCGGGGGAAAATACTTCAAAATCCCGGTTGGTTTTGGTATGGCGCAAATGGCGTGGAATTTCTCCACAAATATTGTAAAAGGTGCGGTTGGTGATATTTCATTGACTGAGGCTGGTACAAATATGCTCGTTCATTCATTGAAAACATTTTCGCCAGTATCTCCATCTGAAATTTCAGCAGCGAAATATCCTATGGAAAAAATCACTTTAACCGCAACGCCATCAATCTTGCAGCCAGTGATGCAAAACGTTTTAAATCGTTCCGCCTTTGGTAATAAAATCACAAATAGATTCTGCTTCTGTTAATAGCCAATTTTCAGGCAATTCACTATCTTTAGAGAGTATATTTACTCTCGATAATGAGCTAGGTTTGCTCGGTTTTTTCCCTTCTTTTCCATTTTGTTCCCATTGGCTGACGGCTGTTTGCCAGTCGGCAAGCTGTTGGGCGTGGTGTTGTTCGCGGGTCGTCTGAATTTGGGCGAGCAGTTTGTTTTCAGACGGCAAGGTGTCTGCATGCTTGCTACGCCATTCTTTGGTGAGTTCGCCGTTAAAGGCGTTTTTGAGCAAGGATTGGCGGTATTGTTGGATTTGCTGCGCTGCGGTTTTCAGACGACCTATGCCTTCGTCGATTTCGTCAAACAGGCTTTCGATTTTATTGACGATGGCTTGTTGGGTTTCTTTGCTGGTTGGGTATAAAAAAGGGACGCTTTTTAACACTGTTTGACTGATATTTTGTTGTGTTCCACCTTTACCCATAGAAATTAATTGATTTCTAATTGATAACAAATAATAAAAAAGAAATTTATTCAAAATATATTCAGGA
>ENA-OWLL01000055-OWLL01000055.1-metagenome-genome-assembly--contig:-NODE-55-length-28642-cov-4.783608_pt1 | contig 28642 bp, 27 predicted proteins | sample MGYA00245347_ERZ651098 | MGnify/ENA primary metagenome ERZ651098 (study PRJEB26857, sample SAMEA4031767) | metagenome | biome: human; feature: oral; material: saliva | place: Philippines | collected 2014 | study...
CTTTAAATTTGAATCGCTGACCGACCTACTTAATATATGTTTTTTCTACATACTTGCTTGTCATGCACTTTAGCAGTCCGCCGTAGCTCAAAGTAAACTCGATTACGTCGCCAACCTTGTAGTCGCCTTCTGCCTTTGTTACATCGACAATGATGTGGTCTGAGCTTCCGCCCATAATCTCAAGTCTTGAGTCAACTGGCTCCATGCTATCTAGGTCTGTGTCCTGCTTGCCAATTGCGATGATAGCTCTATCCATTATACCTCTGTCCTCGTAGTAAGGTTTCTGTCCAAATGCATCAACGCCAACCTCTCCGATAGGCAGTGATGGCTTTTTCTTGAGCTCAACGATTTCTGCCTTGAGAACAAAAGCATCTGCGTCTGTGCCCGGAAGCCTTGTGCTATAAGCTGTGTCGTTTCCGAGAAGCACTGACTCACCGAGTCTTAGGTTATTGATTCCCTCTGGAAGCTCTCCCTTGTCAACCAAATAGATTGAGCTTGAGTTTCCGCCAGAAATCATCTCTAGCTTGATGCCGAACTTAGCTTCGATTTCTCTTGCAATCTCAACAAGTCCTGAGAGGTTCTCGTTCTTTGGAATGATAGCACCATAGCATGTTAGGTTAACTCCAACGCCATAAAGATTGATGTTATCAAGGGCTAGAATCTGCTCAACTGCTTCGAAAATCAATTCCTTGTTCTGGAAGAAAATTCCCTCTCTGAGGTCTCCCATATCAATCATCAAAAGTATATCCTGCTTCTTGCCAAGCTTTGATGCTTCAGCATTTAGAAGCTTGATTGTCTCGATTTCGGAGATCATGCATAGATCAACGTACTTTGCTACTTCAGCAATTTCGCTCTGCATTGGAATTCTTAGAAGAACTGTCTTCTTGCCATTCTTGTGTGCTACATCTGCATAGCTTGCGATATTTGATATACGTGAATCTGCAAGAAAGTCAACTGCTGGAGTATCTGCAATCATCTTTACTACTTCTTCATCTGCGCAAACAGCCTTGGTTACAACCATCATGCTGCACTTACCATCCTCCTTAGTTGTCTTTGCAACTGCATCGAGGTTTTTTCTGAGTTTCTTTAGGTTAATGCTAATCTGTGGATACATGTCCTTCTCCTTTTATTCCTTTTCCGTCCACTTGCCCTTAACGCCTTCGTCATCGCCGTTGCTCGTAGGGTCATCCTTTTTGTACGCTGACATATCATAGCCGAGCTTCTCCATCTGTCTGATGTGCTCCCTGCGCTCCTCTTCAGCGTGATCCTTTTCTTCAACTGCAATTTCTGCCTCTTTGAGGGCCATAGCTGCCGAAGTAAACTTCTCGTCCTTCTTCTCTGGGAATTTCATATCAAGGCTCTTTTCGAGCAGCTTTATCGCCGCTTCGCGGTAACGAGTTGAAAGCACACCTAGTGAAGCCATGATGTAGTCGTTATCAACCAAAATCTGAGCGTGTTCACTTGGGAAAAGAAGCATTCCACTCTCATTGTATGGAGCAATCTTCTTCATGATGTCCACTCTGTGAGGAAGTCTTGTCAAAGCACCACCTGTACCTATGATGTACTTTACCTGTGTAAGGTCCTTGCCCTCTGCAAGAGTACTTCTTCCACTTGGTCCATAAATATATCTAAGATATCCAGCGTGTCTTTCTGTTGCCTTGAGAACTGCCTCAGTTGTTAGTCTTTCAACAAACTTAATTTCTGCTTCATTCTTTGGAATTGCAACGTAGCTTGCGAGAACTTCATCAAAGTCAACTCCCATAGCCTTGCACTCTTCTCTAAGCTTTTCCTCACCTATAGATTCGATAACCTTCATTCTATTGACATAGACACCAAGGTCTCCTTCTACGGTTCTCTTAGCCTTTGGCTCAGGTGAGATCATAAGTCTTGCAATCTTGTCTGATTCTGTAGCTACTGAGTGAAGGTCCGTTGTCGCACCACCTACGTCGAGAACGATTAGGTCTCCTAGGCAGTCATACAAAACCTTTGTACATTCCATTACAGCACCTGGTGTTGGAATTATAGGTCCGTTAACCATGTCCCTAACATGTTCCATTCCCGGAGCATTTGTAATGTGGTCCTCAAAAGCATCCTGAATTACCTTACGGCAAGGCTCAACATTGAGCGCATCTATCTTTGGATATACGTTATCTACAATATAGAGCTTTTGTCCGCTCTCCTCATCAAAGATAAGCTTCATCTCTTCCTGGTTCTCTACATTTCCTGCATAAATTACAGGAATCTTAAGACCCATAGCACGAATTAATTCCGCATTGTCAAGCGCTGTATCTCTTTCACCGAAGTCAACACCGCCAGCTATCAAAATGAGATTAGGATTAATTTCCTTTATCTTTGCTATATCCGTTCTTCTCAAACGACCCGCCGTTATGTTGTGGATGATTCCACCTGCACCGAGAGCAGCTTCCTTTGCTGCCTTCGCTGTCATATCGTAAACGAGGCCGTGAACTGTCATCTTTAGTCCGCCTGCAGCAGATGATGTTGCAAGCATTTCACCATATTCTAGTTTATCAATACCTTTGTTTCGGCAGAGATCATCTATTGCACCCTGCAATCCGACTCTTACGTCACCTTCTAAAACCGAAGTAGGTGCCTGTCCTTGTCCCCAAAAAACCGGATTATCAGTACCAAGATCTGTGAACGCGTTTACAACTGTCGTCGTAGATCCGATTTCTGCTACCAATACATCTACTTTCATCTTCTTCCTTTCTGCCGTTTAGACAAAAGGACGGGCAAAAGCCCGCCCTTTTATTTAATAGAAATCCTATTTTTTACCGAACTTTTCGTTGGCCTTTTCGCCTGGAGCAAGTACTCCCCTTCTTCTCATTGCTTCTTCTGCAAGGAATGTAGCAACATCAATACCATGTGAGTCTCTTCCGAAGCCTTCATCGATACCAGTCTTTCTAGCGTCTTCAGGAACAACCTGAGTTCCGCCAGCACAGATAATTACCTTATCTCTGATACCCTTCTCGATTGCAAGCTCATTGATTCTCTTCATGTTCTTGTAGTGGATGTTATCGTGTGAAATGATTGTTGATGCTAGGATTGCTGAAGCGTTAAGCTCTATAGCAGCGTCAACAAGCTTTTCAACTGGTACTGAAGTTCCTAGGTAGTTAACCTTGATACCCCACTTCTCGATACCACCGTGCTTGATGTTGATGATTTCTCTTAGTCCAACTGAGTGTTCATCTTCTCCTACTGTTCCGCAAACAACTACCATTGGGTGCTCCTTGAACTCCTCAAATAGTATTGCATCTGGTAGGTGATGTGGTTCAGGTGGAATCTCAAGTCCGTTAGGGTCTACATCGAATGTAACCTTACCCTTCATTTCGATTCTTGTACCCTCAGCTTCCTGCATTACTTCCTTACTTGTTACTTCAGGATTCTCAAGGCCGAGCTTACGACCAATCTCTAGAGCAACAGCTTCAGATGTTCTTGCATTTGCTGGAATCATCATTGTCATGAGTACAACGCCGTCTCCGCACCATTCCATCTCTGGCTTGATTGCTTCTCCGTCAAGGTATTTCTCAACCTTTTCGAGTCTGCGATGTACTGTATCTTCTTCTTCAAGCTCATCGATAAATACGATTTTGCTTCTGTCTTCGAATGTACATCCTCCGATAAGAGCTGATGGATTTTCAGGATCTCCACCGTACTGCTCTACGTTGTTATATCCGTAGTGAGCTGTTACTGGAGCCATATAGTCTTCTTCTCTTTCGAAGATAAATCCGTATCCTACGCCACCTTCAATCTGTCTTGCGATACCATCACCGTTTCTTGCTGGATATTTAGCTGAGTCAACGAAGAAGCCTTCCTGTACAGCCTGGAAGTATCCACCTACTTCGATGATTTCTTCCATGAATAGAAGTGCTCTTTCCTTGATGTCTCTAACCATCTCTCTTAGTGGGCCGTCCTTCTTGAGCTCTACGAGTTCCATAAGTCCGTCCATACCGATGAGTGCCTGCTTAGCATTGTCGCAAGCTTCCATGTTGTAGATGTGCCATGGAACGTTTCTACCTTCATCAGGTGTGATTGTTGACTGGATATCAGCACGTGTAAGCTTTGAAATAAACATGTTTAGCACGTGTGTTACAGTAGCTTCTCTTACTGATGAGCAGATATACTTTGTGTTCTGCTGAGCTCTCATCTTATATCTATCGCAGATATCTCTAAGTGCTACAGCGTATGGCAAGTCAAGGTACATACAAGGAGCTGGTGTAGCTGTTGGTGGTACTGTTGACAGTGAGATATTGCTTGGCTTAATACCAACCTTCTCTGAGAAGAGTGAGTTGATTGAGTGCTGAACGATAAGCTCAGGCATTACCTTCCAAGCTTCTCTTGCTGTTGCGTTAGCATTGTGAGCGCCGTCAATCTGAAGAATGTCAGCCCAAGCCATAATCTTCTTTGATTCACAAGCGTCAACAAATGATCTAACACAGTTGATATCTCTGTAAAGAACGTTGTACTGTGGATCCTGGTGAGCACCGTTGATACCTTCTTCAGCGAACATTACCGCTACATCTGGTCCTGCTACACCTGATACGTATGAGTGGTAGTTGATTGGACGACCTACTTCATCCTCAATTAAGTCAAGAGCCTTTCTCTGTGCTCTAACCTGTTTTCTTGTTACAGGAATACCACCGATACCCTGTGGAGTACCTTCCATAAGGCCATCGATATGTGACTGACCCATATGTCTGATTACCATGATATGGTCAGCGCCGTGCCATGCAGCCATTCTCATTCTTCTGATATCATCTTCGAATCTACCAGAAGCGATTTCTGTTGTGATTACTGGAAGTGGCTGTGGATCGATGTCACCGAAGAACTTAGCTGGTGGAAGACCAACACTGTTCTTTAGTGGCTTTGAGCAATCCTTATATACAAAAGGTCCTAGCTCTAGGTTTGGAGCTGGTTCACGCCAGTGCCATCCTCTTCTTCTTGGCTCATACTTATCAAGATCCTTGATAATCTCTCTAACGTCGATCTTTTCGTTATGCTTTAAAATCATATCTGACATTTTTATTTGCCCCCTTTCTTAAAGAGAGCAACAGCATCTGTCCAGTATTCACCGTTTGCTAATGCTGTGCCTGCTTCAGGAATAGTAATGTTCTTTTCTTTTGAAATCTTGTAAACAACGTGACCTGCACCGTGGCCCATTAGTCCGTTGTCCATGCAACCCTGTACAATCTTCTGTGTCTCGAGTGATGAGATTCCCATTCTTAGGAGTACAGCTCTCTCAACTGAAGGTGTTGTGTTCTTCTTTCCAAGCTCCAAAAGAGGATTTACTACCTGTTCTGTAAGCTGCCAGAATCTCTCATATAGTTCTTCGTCAGTAAGATTAGCTATATGTTTTCTTCTTTCTTGAAAATCGTCTTCTCTTATCATTCTTTTTCTCCTTAATTATTTTATAGACCTAAGGCGTTCTTAACAAATTCGATATCTGTCTTTGTCTCATCTGCTAGGAACTGAAGGTCTTCAGCTGTTGGGTTTGTTACACCATGCTTCTTGCATGACTTCTTGATGAGAGACTCTCTGAAGCGCTTGATGTCAGCTTCCTGGATTCTTAGGTAGCTTGGGTCCTTAGGAAGTACTAGGTTTACACCTGGCTTATCTTCCTTATCTGGATCACCGAACTTGATTTCGATTCCATTCTCTCTAGCGAATGCCATCTGTGGCTGGATGTGCTTACCAGCACCTGTGTACTCAGTTTCGCTTACTACGATTACTGCATCTTCTGGAAGTTCCTGAGCTAGTGCAAATGCAGCAGCTACAGCTGTGTTTCCAGCAGGTCCTCTTTCGATACCTTCTAGCTGAGCAAGAGCTTCTGTGATGTACATTACATCACCCTGCTTAACTGTTACATATCTATCCATGTAACGTAGAGGTCTTGCAGCACTTCTTGGAACATCTGAGTGGTCAGGATCTGTAGCGTATGGTACACCGAATCCTGTGTGTCCTGTTGTGCATGACTTCTTGTTGAATGCTTCGTCTGATGCCATTGAAAGTCCTGTTAGGTCGATTGAAGCTGAAACAAGCTTTGTATCTACAGCGCCAGCCTTGATTAGACCACGAGCTGTACCTGTCATCATTCCGCCACCAGCGTTTGTGCAAACTACCATCTCTGGATCCTTACCAATGCGCTCACGGCACTGTGTAGCAATCTCGTATCCAAGTGTTTCTACACCAGCGATACCAAATGGTGAGTATAGTGAAGCGTTGAAGTATCCTGTATCCTCAAGGATTGATAGGAATGAGTAGAATAGCTCAGGTCCTACTGTTAGCTGAACAACTTCTGCTCCGTATGCTTCGCACTTTCTAGCCTTTTCTACGATTTCAGGCTGTCCAACTCCGTGTGAGTCGTAGCACTCCTGAACGATGATGCACTTTAGGCCCTGCATAGCAGCCTGTGATGCAACAGCAGCACCGTAGTTACCTGATGTAGCAGCGATAACGCCCTTGTATCCTAGCTTCTTAGCATGTGCAACTGCGCAAGCAGCTCTTCTTGCCTTAAAGCTTCCTGATGCGTTTGCAGCCTCATCCTTAGCGAAAATTCTTGCACCGTATCCTGGCTTTGCATACTTTCTTGAAAGAGCTGAAAGGTTGCGTAGCTCGATAAGTGGTGTGTTTCCTACTGCGTGCTCTGACTGAATTCTAGCGATTTCATCAAGAGTGTATCCTGTTGACTTCATTAGAGCTTCGTAATCAAATGCAACTGAACCTGATTCAAAATCATTGTAGTCAAGTCCAAGAGCTTTCTTCATGATCTCATTCGATCTTCCCATCACGGAATCATAATCTTTTGCTAATGCCATTATTTGTTACCTCCCATGATTTCTCTGAGCTGCTTATCGATTTCGATAATTTCTGGAACGAACTTTCCGTAGCTGTGTGTATAGTAAGGACCTTCTTCAATAAGCTTTCCTTCTACGATACGACCAACTGCAGTCTCTACCTTAACAGTGTCGCCAATTTCAGCGTCCTCTAGTAGAGTTCCCTTTGTCCACATTTCCAAGTCACACTTCTGGGTATCTTCAGGAATCTTTCCTGTTCTTTCTGCAGCCTTAAGAACTACAGAGTGAATTCTTACCCACTCGCCTTTTTTTGCCATTTTGTTACTCCTTTATTGATAGGGCGCGAAAAACAACTTCCGCGCCCGTAGTAAATAACTTTTGTTTAATTATTTTACAATCTTCTTGTCTGGGTTGATTCTTTCTCTTACGTCTCCCATGATTGCGCGTGGAACTGGAAGAGTAATCATTGTGTGTAGACCAGCATCTGCGTTGATAACCTGTGGAATCATGTTTACGCACATAGCGATTGTTCCAAGACCACCTTCAACCTCTGGGCTGTTTACCATGTTTACGTTAGGTGTTCCCTTGATGATTACATAGTCACCAGTCTGAACGCCAACCTGCTCTGGCTCGATCTGCTGTGGGTGCTCCATGCGAACTTCCATTCCGTTTGAAAGTGTAGCGTCAGCTGTCATAGCAACACCTGCGCATGATCCCTTAGCTGCGAATCCGTAAGGTGACTTTCTATCTACATCTGTTGTGATAGGAGCCATGTCCTGAGCGAACTTTTCAACCTTTAGTCCAAGACCTTCAGCCATCATTCCTACTGATTCAGCGAATCCAACGTGTCCTGACATTGTGCCGTTAGCTTTTCTTGTCTCGAACTCTTCTACGCTGATACCGATTCCCTGCTCTTCCATTACAGTCTTACCGAATGGTGATAGTGAGTTAACTCTCTTTGATAGGATGTGCTCTACATCTACCATGCAACCTGTCATAACAAGTACTAGAAGGTCCATGATGTGTCCTGGGTTGATACCTGTTCCAAGAACTGATACTCCGTTAGCCTTAGCAATCTCATCAAGCTGCTTAGCTAGTTCTGGCTCCTGAGCTGCTGGGTATGACATCTCTTCTGCTGATGTGATAACGTTTAGCTTCTGCTCTAGGATGAATTTTAGCTTATCAAAAGCTGTTCTTGTGAATGAGTCTGTGCAAAGAAGAACGATGTCTGCTGCACCTGGCTTGATTAGATCCTTAGGATCTGAAATTAGTACGTCAGGTCTGTCGCCCTTTTCTGTCTTGATGAAGTCGTACATTGACTTACCAATCTTAGCTCCTCTACCTGCAACGCCAACGATTTCAAAACCCTTCTTTGAAAGAATCATGTCAGCCATTCCGCCGCCCATAGCGCCGAGTCCCCAAATAATTACTTTTACATTTTCCATAATAACTTTCACTCCTTTTCTTTGTCTAAGCTATATGCCAACTAATTTTGGCGATTAGGAATTGCGATTTTTCGCATACCCAATACACTAATGCAATTGCTGTGCCAACTATATTGTGTATACATTATTTTTATATCACGGATTCTTTCGCCATATAGGTTATTATAACACAAAAATCGTGGTTTTTTTGTGAAGAAACAAAAAGACTTGTTTTCGCAAGTCTTTTCAAAAAATTGTACAGTTTTTAGATGCAAATATATGGGCAATCTAGATGCAAATATTTTTGCATTTTATTCCTTCAGGCCGTACTTTTTCATCTTATGTTGCAATGTTTGACGCTTTATCATCAAAACCTCTGCAGTCTTTGAAATATTACCACCTTGGTCGAGCAAAGTACCTCTAATTATCTCTTTTTCGAGACTTTCCATATACTCTGTAAGTGGTCCACGCCTCTGCCAATTTGCCATATCATCGCCTAGCGCTTCTGCACGCATAGGCATCTGAAGCAGCTTTGTCGTCAAAATACTCTCGTTATCAGCCATTGAAACAGCTTGAATTACAATGTTTTCGAGCTCACGCACATTTCCGGGATAGTCATAGCTGTTCAGCTTTTCTATGACATTTTCGTCAACGCTAGTTAGATGTTTGCCGAACTGCTTATTGTGCTTCTTGAGGAAGGTCTCTATCAAAACAGGAATATCACTCATTCTTTCACGAAGTGGTGGAATGCTTATTCCTACAACATTAAGTCTATAGTAAAGATCTCGTCTGAGCTTACCCTCTTCAATTAGCTTTTGCGGCGGCTCATTAACAGTAGCTATAATCCTTGTATCTATTGGAATATCACGGGTCCCTCCGACACGTCTTATATACATTTCTTGAAGAACTCGAAGTAGCTTGCCCTGAAGTTCATAAGGCATGGAGTTAATCTCGTCGAGCAAAAGAGTTCCGCCACTGGCCTGCTCAAAGAGTCCAGCTCTATCTGTAGCACCTGTAAATCCGCCTTTTGTAGTACCAAAGAGAATTCCTTCAAGAAGGGATTCCGGAAGTGCAGCGCAGTTCTGTGCTAGAAACGGCTTGTTCTTGCGCTTGCTAGCACAGTGTATGCTCTGTGCAAAGAGCTCCTTACCAGTACCAGTTTCTCCATATATGAAGACTGTAGCATCGTTTTTTGCAGCCTTTTGGGCGCGCTCGATTACATGAGTAAAGTTCGGAGATTCTCCAACTAGGTCATTAAAGCTATATCTTTTGATGGACGGTGGTTCAACCTCGCTACCCATGTCCTTTTCTTGTAACTCCAAAATAGTATTGCTCATAGACTGAAGTGCCGTTATATCCTTGGCAACTTCAATCGCTGCAATCGTTGTATTTCCTACCTTTACCGGCACTGTACTATTGACTGTAGTTATGTTTCTGCCATAAAGATTCTTATATGATTGACGCTTATTTCTCGTCGAAATTCCCTTCTTCAGCGCTTGAAACATCGTGCTTTCGGCCTGAGTAACGCCCGGAAAAGCCTTGTGATACTCTTTCCCGATTACATCGCTCGTCGAAATTTGCTCAACATCTGACATCGCCCTATTGTAGAAAATGCCAACTCCGTCCTGGTCAACTATGTAAACACCCTCGTCCATTATGTCGAGAAGGCGCTCTAAAATCAGCTTATAGTCCTTGTTTTCCATCTAAAACTCTCCTTCATAACCTACATAATACCACATAAAAATAGCGAGTGCAAATATTTTTGCACCACCTTTTATCATAGACTCCGCACAGTCTTTATATCAAAAAAGGAAGAAGCAGCAGGTGAAACCCGCTGCTCCTCCCTAGGCCTAAAGTTTAATTGAATACTTTAGGCCATGTAGATTTTAGTTATAGCTGATTGTGCTCTCGCTCACTCCAGCGCCACTTACGATTATGTTGTTGAAGGACTTGCTTGGCTTTAGTGTACCTAGCACATTTCCGCTTGAATCCTTGACAACGATTTCTGAAGCTGAGGAGCTGCTTACATTCAGTACTACTGTGTTCATACCTGACTTAGCAGTAAGAGACTGAAGCATACTTCCGTTATCTGTAGCGATTACAACTCCGCCACTGATTGTTCCAGTGCCTGTGAAGTCAAGAGCTGCATTACCACCTCTTGATGGTCCTTCGACATATAAGGTGCCTCCTGTAACTTCGAAGTTTCCATTTGAGTCAACGCCGTCACCCTCTGCAGAGATGTAGATTTCTCCACCAGTGATTTTGATGTACGCATTCTCATCTACGGACATATCTCCACCACCGCCTGGACCACCTCCCGGACCACCAAAGCCCTGAGTCGATGTATCGCTGCTAGATGATGAACTTGCTGCATTTAGTCCGTCATCACTTGAAGTTACGTCAATTTTTCCACCGTTTATATCAATGCTCTGTCCCTCAATACCTTCGGAGGATTCGAAGACAGTTATCGTTCCTCCGTCAATGGTAACATTGTTTCCGCTGTGAATTCCATCGTCCGCTGCGGTGATTTTGATGGTTCCATCTTTGATATATACGAACCCTAGGCTGCTATCATCCTTGTTTTCACTGTGGATTCCATCATTTGATGAGTTAATTGTTATTGTTCCATCGGCAATTCTTACGCTGTCCTTGCCCTGAAGGCCGTGTCCACTTGATTTGATATCTACGGTTCCAGATGCGATTACAAGGTCATCCTTGCTGACAACTCCGTGCCCTGACTCTGTGCTAATTTTAAGGGTACCTGTTCCGTTTATTGTAAGATCATCTTTTGAGAAGATTACTCCGTCAACAGTTGATGTGTCATCCGAAACGAACTCTCCTGTTTCTGTCAAAGTGTTTTCACTTCCCTTTGCAAGCGTTAGGAATACCTTATCTGCTTGCTTTACCTGTATAGCTGCAGTGCTCTCACTAGAGATAGTAACGCCGTTAAGCACAATCTGCACCTTAGCTGTCTTATCTGTATCGACTACAATCTGCCCGTTTAGATTTCCAGATAGAATGTAGGTACCTTCTTTAGTTATAGTTACAGTGTTTACTCCGTTTTCACTCGAGTATTTTGCTCCATCGCCGCTAACAGTAGTCTTACTATCTGAGAGTTTGACCTTTGTCGCCTTGCTTTCATCATAGCTTGAATCTAGGTCTCTTTTAGTAAACATGTCCGATGTTGAAACCGATGTAGAGCTACTTGAGGAGCCTGTGCTAGTGCTTTTAGTCTTTGTTCCGCACGCTGCAAGACTTGTTACTGCGAGCATTGTACTGAGAACCAAAACTCCCGCTATCTTAATCTTTTTCCCTTTCATTAAAGTTCTCCTTCCTCTATTGGCCTATGTATAATTATTTCCAGATTACCGTTTCTGCACCTGATCTCATCGACAAAGGCTTTTTCCATAGCTTCTGATTTTAGCTTAAGGTTATATGTAAGCTTGAATAAGCTTCCCATGTTGCTTGTCTTCATCTGCGTTAGCTTACATTCGTCCGTATATTCTTTGAATAGGTCATCGAATACATCTGTGTAGTCGAGAACTTCAGGTATAGTAACCGTCATGGTTCGTGCCTTGTTAGACTGGCTACCGAACTTGCTTTGTGAGTATAGTAGGATCGCTGTCAAAATGATTGCCACAAACAGCAGTGCGTATAGTAAAAATCCCATTCCACAAGCTAGACCTGCTGCCATTGCTAGAAAGACTGCCGCTATTTCCTTTGCACTTCCAGGTGCTGAACGAAAACGCACAAGACTGAAGGTTCCTGCAACCGCAATTCCTGCTCCAATGCTTCCATTTACCATCATGATTACCATTGCTACAACCGCCGGTAAGATGGCTAAGGTAACAACGAAGCTCTTCGTATAGCTATTTTTGTACATATGTACTAGCGCAATCAAGAACCCAATTATCAGAGCTACACCGATATCAACTAGAAATGTAGTCATTCCTATGCTCGATGATGAGCTAGTTGCCCCATGTAACAAACTTTGTAAACTCATTATCCTACTCTCCTTTCCTCAAAGACGGCATAATCTGAGCTTCCCTTTATATATTTTTTATATGCCTCCCCATACTTGGAAAAGCTTCCCTTAGTAATATGCTCTTTCCCCATAAACTCTCTGAGCCAAAGCGGGAGACCATTTAGCGTTTTTACTTCGAGTAAGACCTTGCCTTCTGGAAGTATCCTATGTGACTTTATTTTGTCACTATTTGAGTCCTGAGATACCATGCAAATGTTACAGTCAAATGTAAGTCTGAGGTTCTTATCCTCGATTCCCGCAAGAGCTATTCGGTCATACTCAATATATGCCGACTGCACAAGTCCTCCGTAAAAGTCTCTTGCGTACTGTAATTCATTTAAGATTTGCAGTTCCTTTGGCCCTTTATTCTCAACGACCTGCTTGTCGTTTTTTCCTGCCATAAAGTCGAGCGCCTCCTGATATTCGAGTTTTACACGTCTCTTATATACAACATGCTTTAACTTCTTCTTAATTTCGAGGAACACATCGTCTCCCGGCCCCGCTTCACCGTAGAACCTGATTCTGAACTTCTCCTTATATAGAGGCTTCTCTAGACTTCTTCTGATCAAAACGTGGTTTGCAGTGTCAAAATATATGCTTTTTACATTGCTTCTGCCAAACTTATCCTCCACCATGTATTTGCTGGCAATTTGCTGAAGCAAGGCCGCCTGTTTTGTTGTCAAAACATATTTAATTTCTCTTCTCTTGAAAACATCCTTCATCATTTTCATTTCATTTCACCCTTTTTATAATAAATTTCTAAACCAAGGGCTACAATCAGTAGCAGCCCTGCTACCGGTAGATAAAGTATCGGGTAAACCGAGCTCGTACCGTATATGTCTAGCACTCCCTTCAGAAAGCTTCCGAAGATCAAAGTGAGAACACCTAGCTTATATGCAGCCTTGGCATCTTTTGATGTAATAAAGCTCTTATCTAGCAGTCTTGCTGCTAGATTTGGCAAAACTCCTAGCAGAAGCGGTATCACGAACATCAGATACATGAATGGCGAGTACACCTGGTGGCTAAATAGCTCATATACTGCCCCTATGATTAGAACCAAGAGACTTTCTACTGTGTAGAAAATAATTTCTGCCTTATTTTGATTTAGTTTATATGTAGACAATGTCGCTCACCGCCCTTTCCTGTATTGAATTACCGTTTGTAGTAGGCTTATTTACAATCTGTCCATTGAAGTACATCGTTGATGATCCACCACCATCGAGATTGTAAGCTGTTGTTACATTTAGCTCCTGCATGAACTCTGCAAGCTCCTTAAGGGTTAGACCCTGGCTTTCACTTGTACGTCCGTCAGAAACAACGAATACGTAATTGTTTTCGTCGATGATTCCAATCGCTGTACGCGGATTGCTTGCCATCGCCTTGCCCACCTCGTCTGAGCTATCTACAGCAACCTCGCCGTCCTCTATCAAAGCAGGTCCAAACGAAAGTACCTGATAAGCGTCGTTATTGAGAAGCTCTTCGGCTGTGATGTCGCCCTCTTTGATGATTCCCATGCTTCCATCCTTGTAGATAACTAGATCCTCCTGATCGTCGCTTTGGCTTTCACTACGCAAGAGCTGTCCGTTTCGGATTACATATCCGGAATTACGCGCTCCGTAGAAATCACCGTTTATTGCGAGAACTGCACCTACACTGCTTGCGATATTTGATGTGGTATCCGTTACGTTCTTACCGTAGGTTTCGCCTGCAAGTGCAGTTTTGATGGATGAGTTTTTCTTTATTGTTACAAATGCAACGTAGATCTTTGTTGAATTTCTCTCGTATGTTTTGACTGTAATTTTTTTGTAGTCATCTTCATAAGCTGTCGATGTGCTAATCGATGCCGTACTTGAACTATTTGAACTGCTCGATGTGCTTTCATTGCTAAAGCTTGAGTAGCTTCTTGAAATAACCAGGCTATCGAGTATCACCATACTTGACCCGCCGAGCAAAATTACAATATATGCGATTGCAAGTATTCTTCTGAGCTTGTTGCTCAATATATTTCCATTTTTGTTATTTGACATAATGAACACCTTTCTTTTGGCGAAAAATGAATTTCTTTTGTACCATCCAGTTGAAGAAAAACATTGTTATCTCCGTACATATCTTTCCGATAAATGGTCCTATGCCGACTCCGTAGCTAAGCCCCATCAAAACGAGGGTATTCACCATCAGCGAGAAGCTTGCTAAAAGCACATAGGCACCTAGCTCCTTCATCACCGGTTTATCGCTAGCAAAGACCACTTTTTTATTTACAAAGAAGTTGAATCCAGCGCTGACGAGCCTTGCTGCGATATTCGCAAACGCAATCGGAGCACCGAGGAAAATCTGCAATGTGTATAGTCCGTAGTCCAAGCAAAACGATAGAATCGACGATAGTGCAAACTTTAGAATTTCCTTATAGATTCTTACTGAATCGTGCAAGGTATTGAAGTGGGAGCCTTCATTGTTGTTTTCATAAATCGTCTTAATCTCTAGCTCGTAGAACGGGCGGTTTTCCTTTGCCCATACCATCAGCATGTTCATTTCGTATTCATAACGCGAGCCTGAGATTTCTAGCATCTTATCTAGGTCAGCTGCTGAAAAGCCACGAAGGCCAGTCTGTGTATCACCTATATTGCTACCGCTTGTGATTTGAAAAACCTTCAAGGTAATCTTGTTTCCAAGCTTGCTTCGAAGCGGAACCTTTTCTCCATCAAAGTTTCTAACCCCGATAACCAGGCTATCCTCATCTAGTGATGCTCTTGCCGCCACCCTGACAATATCGTCCGGACTGTGTTGCCCATCTGAGTCAGCTGTTACTACAGCAAAGTTATTACCATTGAAAGTTTCTTTTATATATTTGAAGGCGGTTTTTAATGCCGCTCCTTTTCCCATGTTCTTAGGGTGTCTTAAAACCTTAGCTCCTGCTAACTGATCAAAGATGTTAAGATATTTCTGTCCGCTGCCATCATCGACAACGACTACTAGCAAGTTCTTTGCAACAAGCTCAGCTGTAAGCTTTATTAGTTTTTCGTCTGGCTCATATGCAGGTATTACTACTATTGTTTTCATTTTTTCCACTCCTCACCTGTCAGGTGAGCTCTCTCCTTACCTTAGTGTTATTTATGATTTTAAGCACGAACCTTAAACCTACTTTAAAAAACTAAAAAAAGTGGAAAAAAATTTGATTTTATTATTTAATATAGTTATAGCTAGATAATCAAAACTATATAAATGGCTATTTTCTAATGTTTATATGGTATTTAAGAATTGGGAGATTCTATGAGAATTCTTTTATGCGAGGACGAAAGAGACCTATCTGATGCTCTTTCTGCGATCTTAAAACATAATAATTATTCGGTAGATCAGGTTTATGATGGGCTTGAGGCACTAGATTATCTAGAGGCTTCAAACTACGATGTCGTAATCCTAGATATCATGATGCCAAAGCTAGACGGTGTTGAGGTTTTGCGTAGGCTCCGTGCCAGCGGAAGCGACATTCCTGTAATTATGCTTACAGCAAAGTCCCAAATTGAGGATAAGATTTTAGGTCTCGACAGTGGCGCGGACGACTATCTGACAAAACCCTTTGATAGCAGCGAGCTAGTTGCAAGACTAAGAGCAATTACAAGACGCGTTAGCACAGCACTTCAGTCAGTTTTGAGCCTTGGAAACACACAGCTAGATACGGCAAGCTTTGCCCTGAGCACTGACAGTGGCTCGGTGACCTTGACGAACAAAGAGTTTCAGATGATGGAATACTTTATGCTCAATGCAGGCAATGTAATCTCAGCAGATAGCTTCATGGAAAAAATTTGGGGCTACGACAGCGACACAGAGATAAATGTTGTCTGGGTATACATTTCATATTTAAGAAAAAAGCTCTCATCCCTTGATTCAAATCTCAAAATCAAGGTTTCAAGAAATATAGGATATTCACTGGTGGTAGACGATAATGGAAAAGAGACTAAGAACTAAATTTACATTTTTATCTATATCCGCGTTCTTCATTGCGCTGATTCTCATTTCGACAGCCTTGATATTTGCAAACTATAGCAAGCTAGTAGATCAGGCCGACTCAAGCCTAGCAAAAATTATAAATAACATGGGCGAAGCTGAATCAGGCGAAGGCGAAACCCCATCTTCTGATGAGCGCAGGGATGGTGATAAAGGCCCCGGCCACGAAGAGCAGTTCTTCGGCCCTTATTTTACAGTCAGAATTTATAGCAATGACTCAGAAACTCAGGTAGATACCTCCCACATCTATGCGGTAAGTGTAAATGATGCAAAGTCATACGCTAACAAGATTAAAAAGAATCTTGGCAGTGATGGCGAGGGATATGGCTTCGTTCACGGCTACAGATATATGATTCAAAAAACTAATAATGGCTATATCTGCGCCTTCCTTAGCTGCGATCGCGATTTAGATTTATTCAAAGAATTCATCAGAAATAATGTCCTAATTGCTCTTTCTAGCTTGCTCATCATAAGCATCATGTCATGGCTTCTATCAAAACGTGCCGTCTCTCCCCTAGTTTCGGCCTACGAAAAACAAAAGGAGTTCATCACTAATGCGAGCCACGAACTCAAAACTCCGCTTGCTATCATAAGTGCAAACAACGATATAATCGAAATAGAAAACGGCTCAAGTAAATGGATTTCTAGCAACAAGGGGCAGATCAAAAAGCTCAGCAGTATGATAGACATGCTAGTAACTTTAACAAAACTAGACGAATCATCAAAACTCGAAAATGCTAGCTCAGTAGACATAGCCTCACTCTTAAATTCCTCCATAGAAGGCTTTGCTCCTCTTGCAGAGGCTCAGGGAAAGAGCTTTAATGTCAGTGCCCCAGATTCCATCACATCAAAGGTAAACTACGAGGAAATCAAAAAACTATTCTCCATCCTAATAGAAAACAGCATTAAATATTCAAGTGATAATAGTGCAATTTCCATAGAGTTAAAATCGCTTGACAGTGATGGCTCATCAAAGCACATAAACGGAGAAGCTCCTCTTGAGCACTTTAGTTTCTCCATCTCAAACTATTCCGAGAATCTAAAGAAGGGTTCCTATGACATATTGTTTGATAGATTCTATCGTCTTGATTCATCGAGAAATAGTGAGACGGGTGGTTTTGGAATCGGACTTTCTATTGCTAAGGCTATCGTGCAAAAGCACGGTGGAGAAATAAAGGCTTACAGTCCTGACGGAGAACGCATGGTGTTTAGACTAGAGATTTAGGCTGGGATTCTAGCTTGGTATCTTAGGGAGATATTAAATTTTAGTTTAGTCCAATCGAGGGGAAACCGAACTTTCCCCTTGATTTTTTGTACGAAAAAAACAGGAATTTATTTTTTTATCTAGAAAAATTCAAGTTTCTATTGATTTTTTATGGAAAATATCGTATATTGTTAATTAACAATATGATGTGTATGGACTCAGTTAAATCGTTGAAATATGGTGCTTCTGAGAAATGCAAAACCTAGACACATCAAGGAATGGAGAAATCAAATGAGAATCAGACGTGAAAACGATATGGCCGATGCCGATATAGAATTTATTGCTAATGTTTCGGATGCATTTGCTCATCCTGTAAGGCTTCAGCTTTTTAGATATATAATGCAGGTGAACAAGGAATTTAAGACCATCTGTAACAAGGATCTAGTTGCCGAGTTTGGATATGCTCAGGCAACAATCTCACAGCACATGAAGAAACTTATCGATGCTGGTCTAATTGAAACAAAGAAAAATGACAAGTTCACATATTACTATGCAAGCCTTGGCGTGCTTATGAAATATGTTAAGTTAACAAAGCAATTTTCTGTTGTTTAATGGATGCTGAATTGAGGCAGCAGAATGCTATGCGAAGCTGCCGGATTCACGGCGAACGGAAAATTAAAACAGCCGGTGGGCTTGTTTGAATTGAAGCCCCCTTTTGTCGGCTGATTGAAAACAGCCGATGTTTAGCGGGCGGGCTGTGCCTGCGCTAATCTCCGGCTGTCTTTTATTTGTGGTATTTTTCGCCGCGTGCAATCTTGAAGCTGCGGTAGATTTGTTCGAGAAGGATGGTTCTCATCATTTGGTGCGGGAAGGTCATGTCGGAGAAGGAGAGCTTCATGTTTGCGCGATCGCTTACGGCTTTGGCAAGGCCTAGGCTGCCGCCAATGACAAAGGCTACATCACTCTTTCCTTCTATCGAAAGACTTTCAATCTTTTCTGCTAGCTGTTCTGAGCTAAGCTTTTTTCCTTTGATTTCTAGAGTTATGACATACATGTTTTGTGTTATTCTCGAAAGAATTTCCTCGCCCTCATGCTCCCTAACTATGCGCTCAGCTGCTTCGCCCTCTCCGCTCTGTTTGCTCTCTTTGAGCTCGATTATCTGCGGGTTGCAATAGGCTTTTAGCCTCTTCATGTACTCATTTACTGCATCGCGCCAGTATGCTTCTTTGAGCTTTCCAATACATATAACGGATATATTCATATTTTTATAATCTCTCCTACAATGTCTCGCTCAAGTACAAACATCCTAAAATCACGATTATCCACATAGCCCTCTTCCATTAGCCTGCTCTTTATAGTGAGGTAGGCCTGTCTTGGCGTATTGTTTTCCCTGCTGAGATGCGATAGCGCAATCTTTGGAATTTCCTCTTTTGTTCGCTCGCCAAGTGCCCTGATTATTATCTCAGCTGCGCTCTCATTTGACAGATGTCCCTCGTCTCCTAGAATTCTCCTCTTCAGCGAGTAAGGGTAACTTCCCATCAGCAAAATGTTTTTCTCGTGATTCGCTTCTAGTACATATAGATCTGAATTTACTAGATAATCAAAAGCATCTTCTGTTATGCAGCCTGTATCTGTGACTATGGTTATGCGCCTTCCCTCATGCATCAAAGAAAAACCTAAAGGTTCTGCGGCATCATGCGAAAGCGTGAATGGTGAAACCTCAATGTCACCTATCGAAATAGCAGATAGAGCATCAACTGTGAAAGATTTCCCAGATGAAATCTTATCAGAAACTGCATCAAGTGTCCCCTGAGATGCGTAGACCAAGGCATTTACGGCCTTTTTGCTTACAATTCTCACGCTCTTTATGTGATCTGTGTGCTCGTGGGTAATCAAAATGCCGTCGAGGTCATCTGGTTCAAGTCCGCATTTTGATAATCCCTCAAATATTTTCTTTCCTGTAATTCCTGTATCGATAAGTAAGTGAGTGGTATCTGTGCTCACCAGATAGCAATTCCCTGAGCTTCCACTCGCAAATGAACAAAATTTAAATGCCATTATATTTCCTTTAATTTTTAAATCAAAGCTTTCGCTCTCAAATAGATTATACCACAAAATTCCCCGTTTACATTTCGTTGAAAAGATATTTGAGCTAGGGTATAATTTGAACATGAGTATTTTAAGAATATATACAGACGGAGCTTGCTCCGGTAACCAGAACGAAACGAATATTGGCGGTTGGGGCAGCATCCTTGAGTTTGGAGATAGCCAGAAAGAGCTTCACGGTGGCGAGCTAAATACCACAAACAATCGCATGGAGCTCACAGCAGTAATAGAAGCGCTTAAGATTCTAAAGCGCGACGGTCTTGCTATTGAGATTTTCACAGACAGCTCCTACGTAGCTTCCTGTTTTAGGGATAAGTGGTATGTGAACTGGCGTAAGAATGGATGGATGACTTCAGGCAAGAAGCCTGTCGAGAACCGCGAGCTCTGGGAAGAGCTTATTAGTCTTGTTGAGAAGAATAAGGTTGAATTTTTCCGTGTCAAAGGTCATGTAAACCTATCCTCGCCAAACACCAATGTTTCCGAGCACTACAAGAAGTTCAAGCAGTGGAATGGAGATCGCTTCACCATGGACGACTTTATCTACATAACCGAAAAGAATAACAGAGCAGATGCCCTTGCCAATATCGGTATGGATGAGCTTAGATAGAAAACCCCGAATCAAACTTCATTTCGAGGTTTTTCTGTTTGAAAAGACAAGTGAGGTCGATGACTTACTTTCTCTAAGTATTCATATCCATTTTTTCATAGCATCTTCCAATAAAATAAAGTTACAATTTGCTTTTCTTACTATCCCTGTTTCCTTTTGATTTTCGTAAATTTTTATGACTTTTTTTAGAACATTTTCCTTTATCTTTAAGCAAAATGCGTATTCTTTTCTAAACAAATCTTGATATCTTATATCTTCAAGTTCGCTAAAATTAATTTTTTCAAAATAACCACTCGGCACAGGCACCATTTTCTTGATATCTAATATAGACATTATGTGCATTTTTTTCTCATTCGAATAATATTTATATATCACCATTAATATTAATACTATTATCAACAAGCTCATAAATCAAAAAATGTTCATCCGAAACATTTTTCCATTTTTTATGTTTTTCCTTAGCAGATGATACGGGAATAAAGTAGTTATAGCTACCTATACCTACAACAATTCCAACAAAGGGCTTAATAGTATTTCTATATGAAGAAGTGTAGTATACTTCAGAGTCTATCCCATTTAAATACTCAAGGTAGTCAGGATCTACAGTGTAAAACCCATATTTTACAATATCCGTCATTAATTCTCCTAAAAAATTAGAGAGGGAAAACCCTCTCTCGTACTTTAATGCTTCACCTTTGTTATATAGGTAGTGAGACACCCTCTTTGTTTAAACAATTATAGCAATCTTTTCTTTTAATGTCAAACTTCGACTTCCCCATACAGGTACTCCTTTTAGTTGTTTAATTTCCTATTCTCCTATAGATGAAGTCTTATACACAAACTTAACATTTGACTTTGTTCCATCTGCCTTACCCGCAAAGTTATCATATGACTTTGCCATATCTGACATAGCACTTAGTCTTGCCGATAATTCTCCAAATCTACCATTGAAGAGTTCAACAATTTTTTGAACACCCTCCTTGTTGAATTTATTCATTCCCTCGGATAGGGTCTTTGCTCCATCGTTTAATTGCGATACTCCACTTATAAGCTTATCACTGCCTGACATAAGAGCCTTTATACCTACCTCTAGCGCTTCTGTTCCTGCCTGAAACTCCTTACTCTTCTCTGCAAGTTGTCCTGCTCCATAATTAATCTTCTTTGATCCTTTAGCGGCCTTGTCTACACCTTCAGTGTACTGTCTTAGACCCTGGTAGAACTTATTATAGTTATCTAGCTGTACCTTTAGAGCCGTTAAACTACTTGCTCCAGTTCTAGCCTTTGAAACAGCATCCTCTATACCCTGAACTACGGCTTGAGAACTCATTGCTTGCTCTATTTGGTTATTAATTTCTGCGCTTACTTTGGCCTGAATTGTGCTCTGAACTTGTTCTGAGTTCATCTGAGCTGTGACTGCGCTATCAATCTGCTGGGCTACCGATGCTGAAATTGTTCCTGAAGCTACTGCATTTTTATATGCCTCTACTGTCATGGATATTCCGGATGCATTTAGAACATTTTGAAGCACCTGTTCTCTTACTTTTTCAGTTACTACTGCCGCTATCTGAGCCTCGTTTTGATGTACCTGAGCCTCAACTGTTTGACGAGCCTTCTGAGTTGCCATAGCTCTTACATTGCCCTCATCCATATTTTTAATTATAGATGTAAGAACACTACTGTAGTTATCCTTTGTCATGTTCACAGCTCCAAGACCTCTTGCACTAAGTTCTGTGTTTGCTTGTGAAATCAGAGAATCAAAGATTTGAGCCGCACCGTTATTTAGCTGCTCGCTCTTGCTGCTCAAAGCCTGAAGGCCCTCGTTTAGCTCAGTAGTGCCTTTATATAATTCACCTGCGCCTTTTGAAAACTGTCTTGCTCCATTGTTTAGGCTCTCTGCTCCCCTATATAACTTAAAAGTTCCATCCTTCATCTCGCCTGTCTTCTCAAGAAGCGTGCTGAGCCCATCGTATAGCTGACTGCTTCCGTCTGCTAGCTTATTTGCCGAGCTTGCAAATTCATCTAGCTGTGATTTAATACCGTCTAGGCTTGATAACTTGTCGCTTGAAACATTTGCAAATAGTTCGCTTGATACTACACTTATTGAGGTTTCCATTGAAAAATTCTTCACATCCGCTGTCACCTCAAAGGTTTCAGGTAAACTTAAGCTATTCCCTACATCTCCGAGATTTTCCTTCATTCCAGGAAGTGCAAATCCCATAACTATATTTCTCTTACCGTCGTTGATAACTCTACCATTTACTACTTCAACATTTGAGAAAGACTTATCATCTAGCACAAGACCTGTAACAACGGAAAAAGGAATATACATGGTCATGTTTTGCCCATCAATATTTACGGTTCTTGCCTCGTTATTCTTATATGAGTACTTAATTGTAACCTTTCCGCTCTTTCCTGCTAGCTCCTTTGCGCTCACGCTCTTGCCATCAAGAGTGTAGCTTACAGAGATATCCACAGGGAGCTTCTTATCGATTTCTCCCTGATAGTAGACATCCTTTCCCTCTGCAGTCCAAACCTTCATCTTGTCCTTATCAATTACATATTTAGCATTGTCCTTGACATTTTTGATGTTCTTAAGCTCACTATTATCTTCTAACTTGCTAGCTTTTTCAGCGTTCTTTAACCATTCACTGACAATTATCTTCTGAGGGTTTCCGTCATTTCCTGCTATTACATAGACCGTTTCATCCTTTTCACCCTTGCCTACTTTATCTATTATCTGAGATGAGCTCTGAGCCTTGCCTTTACTTGCACTAGCTTGTTTTTCCTCAGCATATGAGAATCCGCTGAAAGCAAGGCTGCTGGTTACAAGTGCCAAGGAAAGCACAGATGCAACAATTTTTTTTCCAATCATCTTGTCCTTTTTCATTTCTACACCTCCCTCGCAAGACCGCTCTTTGAAATATGTTTCATGCTAGCAGTTGTCTTGCAAATTACCTTATCAAATACGTGAAGCATAGCTGGCAGTATGAATATTACTGCAAGCACGCTTATAATTGCACCTCTAGACATCAAAGTACAAAGCGACTTTATCATATCTATATTCGAGTACATTGCAACTCCGAATGTCGCTGCGAAGAATCCGAGACCACTTACTATAATTGATGGAATCGATGTTGCAAGCGCAATCCTTATAGCTGAGTCAGTATCCTTCCCATTAAGCCTTTCTGCCTTATATCTTGTAGTCATCAAAATAGCATAATCTACCGTTGAGCCGAGCTGTATCGTGCTTATACAAATTGGTGCTATAAACGGCAACGAGACACCCATTAAATGTGATAGTCCTAGGTTTATGAAAATAGCAAACTCTATCACGGCAACCAGAATTACTGGAAGCGATGCACTCTTAAATACTAAGAGAATGATTAGAAATACTAGAAGTATTGATACTGTATTTACAATATCAAAGTCTCTACTAGTTGTCTTAATCAAATCGTAGGTCGCAGGAGCTTCGCCTATCAAAAGGCCCTTCTTGTCATACTCTTTAATAATCCTCTTAGCATCTGCAACCTGCTTATTCACCTGATCTGAAGCAACTTCGTACTCAGATGTAATCATTACAAGTTGATATTTTCCAGATTTCAGCTTGCTCGTCAATTCACTTGGAATAAAATCATCGGGAAGTGCGCCGCCGACAATGCTGTCTAGTCCCATAGCAGCTTTGATGCCCTTAAGATCCTTGATTCTGTCTGTCATCTCAGTAAGCTCCTTGTTGCTTAAATCTGAGTTTACCAATGCCATGTATGTACTTCCTAGCTTAAAATGTTCTGCCTGCTTTTCATTTGCAACAACACTTGGTAGCGACTTTGGAAGCGAGCCCCCAATATCGTAGTAAACTTCTTTGTTCGCTTGGTTATATGCAAATAGTGCTGGAATCAAAATTATGATAAATATCGCAATCTGAATATATGGTTTCGCCGTTACCTTCTTAGCAAATGAACTCATATCAGGAATTATACTTCTATGTCTTGTCTTTTCAATAAATTTATCAAGTACAAGTATCATTGCTGGAAGAATGGTTACGCAGCTTATAACACCTAGGATTACTCCCTTTGCCATAACTATACCAAGGTCCATTCCGAGCTTATATGTCATAAAGCAGAGTGCAACAAAGCCTGCTACAGTCGTTATTGAACTTCCTACTACGGCACTTAAGGTCTTATTAACTGCCTCTGCCATCGCTTCATGGTCATCGTCTATGATTTCCCTTTCCTCTTCATACTTGTGCCACAGGAATATCGAGTAGTCCATCGTGACTGCAAGCTGAAGCACCGATGACAGTGCCTTTGTTATATATGAAATTTCTCCCATGAAGATATTTGACCCTAGATTCCACAATATAGCCATCCCTATGCCCGCAAGGAACACAAAAGGAATTAGCCACGAATCAAGAAATACCATCATCACCAAAGTTGCAAGAAGTACTGCTAGTCCAACATATATAGGTTCTTCCTTTTCGCACAAATCCTTAAGATCTGTTACAAGTGCAGACATACCTGTCAAAAAACAATCCTTTGTAGTAATCTTTCGAATATCCTTTATCGCTGTCATGGTCTCCGAAGCCGATGTCGAACTATCGAAGAAGATTACCATCAAAGTCGCATTGCCATTGTTAAATGCATCATAGTACTTCTTAGGAAGAAGCTCCATTGGGACAGTCCCATTAGAGAGACTATCATACCAAATAACCGAATCGACATGCTTCACCTTTTCAATCTTGGCCTTAAGCTGAACTATATCCTTTTGATCCATGCCCTCGACAACCATAGTTGAGACTGCACCCTTGCCAAATCTGTCTAGTAAAATATCCTGACCTTTGACTGTATCCATATCCTTTGGCAGATAATGTAGCATATCGTAGTTGATTCTCGTGCCTATCATTCCAAAGAGGGATGGAATTAGTAGTAAAATGCCGATAATCAAAATCAATCTATGATGTTTTACCGTTACCTTTCCGAACTTTTTCATATTTCTTCACCTCTATGTTCAAACTATCCTAAAGGATAATATCCTTAAATTTGCAGAATAAAAATGGACAATAAAAAATCAATGCCTAAAATTTAGGCATTGACCTGTTTTTGTCTAATAAATTATTTTGTTTCTGCATTTTTCAGTGCGTTTTTGACGCTATTATTCATCAATTCAAGAAGCCTACTTATGACTGCCTCTGGTTCGTCTTTCATCCTGCGCTGAAGCCACTCTAATACAATCCCAACAACCGCATGCTTATAGAAAAGTATAATTAGCTCCTTATCTCTTTCGCTCACATTCATGCCTACTGCCTGCTTGTTTACATATCTAGCCACACTGTGTGTTGAAACATTGTATAGATATCGCTCAAGGGTTTCCCTGCTAATCGAATTATATACGTTGAATATAAGTTTTTTATTTTCTAGAGCAAATCGTGATGATTCTATAAAAATTTTCTCCCAGTCATCATCCTCATGCTGGAACATCTCGGCAATGGTCTCTGTCTCTGTCTCAAAGATGTCTGCTAAAAGCTCATAGATATCCTTATAATGATAGTAAAATGTATTGCGATTAACTCCACACTCCTCTACCAATTCCTTTACCTTAATTTTATCAAGTGGTCTCTCATTCAGAGCTTTAATCATGGTCTCTCTAAGAGCCTTCTTTGTTAGATTTGACATAATCTACCTCTATAAAAACGAATTTGAATTACTCGCCGTGCGAAACGCTTCCATCTCCCTGTAAGGAGATTTTCTCTCCACCCACAGCTTTTCTATTTCCAAGATGATTTAATATAAAGTCCTTATTTCTTGCTAAAATCTCACGCGATTCCCTATAGCTTGCTCCCTCAAAGTCATGCTGATCAGCACTCACACCTATCGCATCCATTCCTTCTGCCTCTGCAAGATAGATGGCTCTATACTCATGGTATTTTTGCGTTACAATTATTAGCTTATTTACATCAAAAATATTCTTCGCCCTAACCATGGATTCCGATGTTGAAAATCCCGCATGGTCACAAAAAATATCGCTCTTTGGTACACCTTGCTTTATGCAGTAGCTTAGCATTGCATGAAGCTCGTTGTGCTCCTTTTGACCGTTATCTCCTGTGAGGAGAATCTTAGGTGCAACGCCTTTTTTGTATAGTGCAATACCAGCATCAAGTCTATCCTTTAGGATTTCCGACGGAGTCTCCCTATCTATGATGCCTGCTCCGAGAATCATAATGCAATCTGCTTTTTCTTCAGCTAATTTTTGTGAATCGCTGTCTGATATGCTGCTTTCCTGTGTATCTATAGAGTATTGCAAGCTCGGTGAAGCTGTTTTGATAACATAAAAGTTAACGCTAAGTACAGCTGCAATAAGCAATATCAGAAAAAATATTATGATTTTTAAGCTTTTCTTTAGAGTTTTCATCGTTAAGCCTCGTCATTTTGCAAAATAAATATATATATGGTATTATTCATATGTATTTAGTGAATCACACCACTGGGAGATAAATATGAAAAAATTTACAGTTTCAACTTCAACTCCATATGACATCCTTATCGGACACGACCTGATTTCTAAAATAGGCGAGTTCCTTAAGCCTGTCTTTTCGCCAAGACATGTCTGCGTTATCACAGACAGCACTGTCAATGGCCTTTATGCTCAGGTGGTGATGACCTCGCTCATAGAATCGGGTTATCATACATCTAAGATTTTGTTCCCTTCTGGTGAGCACTCAAAGAATTTGACAACCTACTCCAACATCCTCGAAGCTCTTGCTGATGAGGGTCTTACCCGAAGCGATTTAGTACTTGCTTTGGGCGGTGGTGTAGTTTGTGACCTTGCTGGCTTTGCCGCAGGAACATATATGCGCGGAATCAACTATGTGGTTGTTCCGACAACTCTTCAGGCTTCCATAGATACTGCTATCGGTGGAAAGACTGGTATAAACCTCCTCGGAGGAAAGAACCTCGCCGGTGTATTTTGGCAACCTTCACTGGTCGTTTGCGACAGTAAGATTTATGAGACGCTTCCAAATGAAATCCTTCTCGAAGGTATTGCAGAAGCAACCAAAAATGCTGTAATCGCAGAGGCTGGACTTCTAGATCAGATTCGCAAACATAACTACGAATACGTTATTGAGCGTTGTATCTCCATCAAGAAATCACTTGTAGAGGCCGATGAACGCGAGACTAGTCTCAGACAGCTCCTCAACTTCGGACACACCATAGGCCACGGAATCGAAAAGCTCAGTTCCTACACTGTAACTCACGGTCAGGCTGTTGCAAAGGGCATGATTGCAGAGGCAAAAGGCGCCTATGCTCTAGGCCTTACACCTAATGACATAAGCGGTGAACTTACCGAGATTCTTAAGGAGTTTGGCTTTGATACCTCTCTTGATTACAATGCCAAAGATATCTATAAGCTTGCCCTAAAGGATAAGAAAATCCGTGATGGACAGATTAACATCATAGTTCCAGATTCCATAGGAAAGTGCACACTGAGAAAGCTTTCTCTTCCTGAGTTAAACGAACTTATAACACTTGGCCTAAAACAAGAATAGTTCTATGGTCAGCTTTCATAGTTAGCTACTGAGCTAAACATAGGTATAAGGATAAATCTAAAGGGCTAATTTCTTAGCCCTTTATTTTTATTCCGTGGTACTTATTATTTCCTTATTCGACTTATCAATCTGGCTAACCTTCATTTCCTTTGCCTTATCCGGATCCACCTCTTCCTGAAGTCCAAGAAGTGTCGGACCAAGGTAAATTGTTGATAATGGCTCGCCGTTTAGCGTAACCTTACTGTACTCGGTGAAGTTTTGGCCTTTGATGTAGTATCTTCCACCTACGTTTACAACCTTATCAATCTTAACAGTCTTAACGCCCATCTTCATCTTTGTAGCCTTGACTGCATCCTTGCTTCCGCCGTATATGTAGCGGTCACCGTATAGCATATCGTATGCTAAGAGGTTGAGTCCCTCTAGGAAGCTCTTATCATTATGATTCGTATTCTGCTGATATTTAAATACTGTTCCCTCGTGTATTCCCACTCTATCGCAGACATCTGCAGTTAGCTCGTAGGCGTGCTGGTCCTTATCCTGCTTTTCCATATCAAAGTTAGACCAGATTACATAAGGTGTCTGATATAGATCCTTATCGTATGAATCTGCTGTGATATCAAGCGCTGGGATATGGTCTCCGTACATTACAAGAATCGTCGGCTCATCGAGCTTTGATAATGTATCTGTAAGTTCCTTTACAAACTGATCCATTTCATAAAGCTGATTTACATAATACTCATACTTCCACTTTAGATCCTGTGATGGAGCATCAGTAACCGTAACCTTTGGGTTCTTCACGAGCTGCTCTGTTGGGTACTTTCCGTGTCCCTGAACAGAAATCGTGTATATATAATCTCTGGACTCTGTAGAATTTAGCGCCTCCATAATCTGGTTCGTCAAAATCTTATCCTTTGCCCAGTTCT
>ENA-OWLL01000058-OWLL01000058.1-metagenome-genome-assembly--contig:-NODE-58-length-28296-cov-8.339400_pt1 | contig 28296 bp, 34 predicted proteins | sample MGYA00245347_ERZ651098 | MGnify/ENA primary metagenome ERZ651098 (study PRJEB26857, sample SAMEA4031767) | metagenome | biome: human; feature: oral; material: saliva | place: Philippines | collected 2014 | study...
AGTGGCGATAAGTGTTCTTGTACTTCTTTGGATAGAACTCTATATCATCGTCCATGACTGGTCCAAGGGCAATGTCAGCAAAGTGTTGCATCTTTAGGAACCATTGTGTAGAGAGCGTATATAAATTAAACTTTATTCATTAGTTCCTCTATAATTGCTGGCGTAACGTTTGATTTTTTATAAATTATTTTTAATTCTGGAACTCCGTTGTTAGGTTTTTTCTTAGGGTCTACAAGAACATTATCTGGCCAACGCTTTAGCAGTATATCTTGAGCCGTTTTTATATTCTCAATATTTTTATAAGTTTCGCTTAAACCACCTTTCTGCTTTCCGTCCTTATTCATTTTCGTTTGCTGTAAGAACTTGACGAACTTAGCATAACGGAATCCTAAATACATGCATTTAAGACTGTAATCAATATCCGACTTAAAACACAATTTAGTGTCAAAATCGAAATTCAACAACTTTTTATTATTGATTATTATAACTACAGGAAGTCCTGAATACTTCAATCTACTGCCATCATAAGCTACTCTTGGACTAACATCTTCATAACCCCAATCAAAAGCCGACTTTCCTATCGTACCTATGTCAAAATCTGTGTTTAAGATTTGTTCATTTAATTCCTCAAAGAATTTATGCAACTCATCCCCAGTCTTTAAGGACAACCCTATTTTAGCTATTCCGTCAAGAGAATAAAAGAAATTAGATATATCATCATCCATTATTACAACAGGATTAACCCCATCGTATTGATTTTTGGAATAGTTTACAGTATAACTGAAGCCTTGTTCGTTTTTAGGTAGTACTAAAACATTCTTATGTCCAGCGTTTCGATATTGCTCTTCATCTTGAGGCTCTACTACAACAGTATATTCAATATTTCCTCTATTCAAAAAATCAAAAGTCTTTCCGTTAGGTCTATCTTTTGATATAACGTATATTTTTATATGTCGTTCTGACGTTGTATCTGTCGATTCTGCCGCTTCTTCTTCGCTTTTAACATAGAACTCTTCAGGAAGTAATTTTAAGACGTTAGAATGCTCGTAAAAGAAGAATCCGCTTTGCGTCCTATAAAACTTTTGAGCGACTTCATATTTCAGTTTATTAACATCCTTATTATCAAAATTAAATAATAAGTCTAAATTCACTCTATACTCTTCTAATTGCTTGAGAGCTTTTTTCTTAAAAGCATGAGGAAATTCACGATAAAATATGAAATTATCTTCAATCTTTCTTAATAGATAACGAACAAGATAATGGAATGGATGTCCAACTCCTAATGGACAAACAATAATATATCCTCTATCAATATACTTTGAAACTTTTTTCTTCAAAGCTATTCTGAGTTCCTTTATCTTATCTACACCTAACTTCTGCTTATAGAACCCTACTACATTATCATCATTTAAAACAGCATTTCTTCCATATGTTTTAAAAAATTCTGAATAGTAATCGTCCATCACCTCAACTCCTAAATTGAAGTACTTCACGCCTATAAAATCAGAAACTTTCTCATCTTCCAATAAACGTTTAGTATTCTTTTCAACAGTGAGGACTTTGCATGCAAAGTCCTCACCGAATAAGAATTTTGCGCAACTCAATAACGCATCGTCAGAATGAGGTTGTATTATCAAAACCTTATCCATAAAATCTTACCTTATAAATAACCGTTTACTTAACCTTGTTGCAAAGAAAAACATTAGCCCAAGATTTACTTCTGGAATACTTCTTCAACTCCGAAACATCAAACCCATTCTTCTCAAGATGCTTTGTCAAAATATCGAAGTTTTTAAACCCACTGGTGAGGTCTTTATTCATATCAAAGTTGTATTCAAATATCAATTGCTTAACGCTATTGAAATTTTTACAACTCGTTAAAACTTCCCATTCAGAACCCTCAATATCGACTTTCATCTTAGTAGGCTTATACTTCTTGATGACATCGTTAATATTTACGCATTTAACAGGAACTCTTTTACGATTATGTTTTACTAAGAAAGAGTAGTAGTATGGAACCTTACCTACATAGAAATCTCTGGTTTTATCGTCATTACCTACAACGGCTTTCTTGAAAAACTCTACGTTTTTATCTCTATTTTTTTCTACATTAGAACTAAGTATTTCAAAGTTCACATCTTCAGGTTCAAAAACAATCACCTTTTTAGCTCTGTCAGCTATACTACAAGTAAACGCTCCGATATTTCCTCCTAAATCAAGAACAATATCGTCAGGTTCAATCTCTAAACCCTTGCGCTCATACTCTTTATTTCTAAAGACATCACGCATAATTTCAACCTCTGTAGGTATATTGGAACGATACTGCAATAATCTTCCGTTCAACTCTTCCACGCCAATAGTGAAATCACTTTGAACATCAGAAAATGAAGCGTAATCCTTAACAAGTCTTACAACATTATATTTCTTCAGAAAATTTACAGCAGATGTCTCATCGTCAAAAATAGCGACAGGAGAAGATTTTGAAAAATCTACATTCTCGTCTTTTACAAGATTTAAGAACTCATCACGCTGCTTGTTCTCTTTAGCCGTTGAATGACTACCCTTAGTTTCATCTTTGAAAAGTGGAAATGATATAATTACCTTTCTACCTATACTTACAGAAAACGCTACTAAATTGTCAATGGTGTACTGAATTACAGTTTTCTTTACGATTTTATCTAAACCGTGTTTCTCGGTTAGATATTTTTCTAATGTTGACATATTGTTAATTGTTTTTAAAAGTTTCTTTATTCTCCCATTTACGCATCACTATTGATGTAGAACCTTTTTCATCATAGCTGTTCCGTAAAACCTCTATAACTTCTTTTGAAAGTTTCTTAGGCATAACGTCCTTATCTTTAGCGCATGGGTCTGGAAGTAAACCTGCACGAACAGGAGAATAATTACATCCATAACAAGGCTTAAACGTTCGTTTACCAATAAACAGCTGAATACGAGCTGCCTGAAATGCTGGAGAGTTCCAAAGGTCGTCTATCTTATCAAACTCTGTAACCTTTCCAATCTTATATTGTCCACGAAAATCATCGCAACATAGACAAACCTGACTGTTCCAACGGATAAATAATAACCTAAATGGCTTTTGACATCTCTTATTCACTCTTCTTTCAGAAAAGTCTTGAGGCGATGCTGCTCCGCAATGATTATCCATAATACGGAACAAACGTCCAGTTTTATCTACTTCTAATGGGTAGATTGAAACTCGCATTTTCTTGCCGTAATAATTATATTTTTCACCATCACGTCCGATAATCTTTATATCGTATCTATCAGTTATATCTTCAATCGCTGTCCAGTCTCCGTTGTCAGAATATACATCGAATATAACGTCATTAAAATGAAGTTTCTCTAATTCGTCAAAAAATTCATTAATGTCGAAAATTCCGTGTTTAAAACCATATCCATTAGTTACCAAAGACATAACATTATTAGGCAACTCTTCACGAAAAACCTTTATAATCTCTAATAAATTTTCATTAAGAGTAGGCTCCCCATGTCCGCAAAAACAGATACTGCTTTTCCACCCTGCTTTTCTTATCTTTCTCGCAGCATCACGTGCTATATCTACCGTCATATATTTCCATGGCTTTGTACCCTTTTCTCGAATACCTTTCAAGCCACAAAAATTACAGCCTAAATTACACCCCTCTGTAGGTTCAATTTCAATTTGATATGGTGCGTGTTGCTTATAACCACTTAATAAATCTTTCATTGTTATTAAAATTTTACTTTATAATATAAACCTTGTTCTTACACTATCCTTTCTTAACCTTTATGTTAAGTTTAACCCCTTGAAGTTTCTTATTTTTAGGTTTATACTTCCTAATTTTAGTAAAGGAATGCATATCTTCATCCCAATCAAATTTAGGGTCTTTAAATACTAAAGTGCAACGGCAATAAGGATGTATTGGAGAAATTGTAGGTAAATACTCACTAACCTTTCTACCAATATTATTTCCATTCTCAAGGACTTCTTTTAACTTGAAAACAATAGGCTCGCTATTCTCATCGTCAGGGTCTTTTAAATACAACTCCCTGCAATGCTTGCATGCCCCTTTATACACGTCAAAATAAACTTCAGCGTCCTCTCCGTAATTCCTGAAGATAGAACGTGCTCTGCCGTAATTATACGCTTCGTGTAAAACGTAATAAGATATTCTAAGCCAATCACGCTCCCAATCTTCTGTAGCATGTCCTAAATCTGAAGCTAATTGAGCCGCAGTTTTACGATACTTAACAGCTTCTTGAGCCTTATCCTTTATAACCTTTCGTATAGCATTCTGCTGCTTAGTATTAGCTCTTATGATGACGTTTGAAGTTCCTTGAACTATTCTATTCCCCAACCCTGTTATGTCGGTATAAGCTCTATTCTTTATTTGTTCAAGAGCAAATTCTTCTTCCTCTGTTAATGGAACGAAATTACCAGACTTGATAAACTTCAAGAATTGCTTGTAAGACATCTTCTTCGCTCTATCATCGCCTAAAGATTCTGATAGAATACCGAATAAGAATGCTTGTTCTATTATGCCCTTAGAATTTTTAAAAGCATCTAAATCAACTCCTGATGCTGTAAGTATATCTATCTGCGATTGAGTTAGATAATTTAATCCTAATTGCTGCGCTATGAAGACGAATTGATGTCGTTGAAGAATAGCTAAAATATCGTTTATTTGATTAATTTTTAGAATCATAATACACGAAATACATCCTCACCTATTTGAAAATCTTTTTAAACATAGGCATTAAGTGCCTTTTCTTATCAGGCGCACTATACTCGGCACGTAAATAGCCGTTATCATGACGTAAATAGCCATCCGAATCTATAACAATTTCACAAGGCTTCTGTCTCTTTCCGTTATGTTCATATATTACATCAATTTTAACACCCTTAAACTTCTTTCCATCCTCATCTTTTGTACTTACAGTACCTCTATACCTTACATAATTTATTTTAGTGTACGAACCTAAGTAGTCTGTAATATTCCCTCTATTTTTAGCAAAAAATTTAGTCCACTCTTCATCAGATGTTTTAAAAAAATCTTTTTTCTGGGAACTTGGCTCAACTATCTTAGATTTATCTACTCCTAAAACATTACCATCAGAATCTTCTTTCAAAGGAGGCAATGAATCTTTATTATCGTTGTAAATTTTCGCTATCGCATCATTACTATTCCAACCTCCAATATGTGGAGATGGTTTGCCGTTAAAAGAAAACTCGTCTCTATAAGGAACCCCATTGTCCGTTATATAGTTAAAAGCAAATGCCGCAGAATCTGAAGAGCCTATTTTAGAGACGCTCATCCTCTTATTCATATCAACATCGCCTATATATTTAGCAATAGCCTTTAAATTTTCAGGCTTATTAAAAAGCTCAACGAACGGGTCTGACCATTTTTTCAATTTTGAAAAATCTGGAGTTGTCTTGTTAGAGTTTGTCGGTTTAGAACTCTGCTCTGACTTATTCTTGTCGGAAACTTTAGATTTAGATGTGGATGCAGATGCGTTGTTAGGAGAAGTATTCGCTGCTTGAGTTTTCTTATGAACCCTATCTCCTGTAGTTCTCCAATCGAACTTTCCTGGCTTATATTCCGTCCATACCCAATTGGAATGGGTAGGATGAATATCTCCAACCACACGACCCTTTTCTAAATCAGTAGAAAAAGATTTTTTTATACGTTCGCAAACCATATTGCGATGATTGATAATGTCGTTCATATTTTTTCTTATTAGTAATATAATACCACCCTATATCTGTACAATTACCATTTGCTGTAAATAAAGAAAACGCAGTTTTCTATGAACAATCACTTTAATACATCTTGAAATATAGATTAGTGTTCCAATACAGTTATACTTCGACTATTCACCTGAATACGGATGATCGGTAGTAGCTGTATACCATAAGGTGTTTAAGTAATATTATCGTTCATAGAAACTGCGTTATCACTTCCAAGGTTTTAGCAGGCGGTAGTTGTTTATAAACTCATTAGCTATCTAAAATAACTTTCCATCCGCTACCTTTCTATTAAACTTTGACGAGTTTTCTTTCAAATGCAACACCCGCAAGGTTAAAGAGAATGAACGCTTACATACAACCAGTTAATTCAGAAGTTATGAGTAAAAAGAAAGAAGAATGGAATCCGCTTGATACGATGTCTGAAGAACGTATGAAGAGTATTAAATCAGACGTTGATTTCAGTGAAGCTATCTCTAAATGTTTGAAGAAAAAGGAAAAGAAATAGAGTGTCTATTTACACACTCTATAATCTATTCAAAACAGATGCATTCTTCAGGTGGGAAATATATAGGACGTGTAACTGCTGCACATAACGGCTCATCAATTCCGCCATACCTCTTATTGTATTCAACAATAACCTCTCCAGCGTCAAATGGCTTATTTAACTCTCTTGCTATCAGGTGAAGACGTGTTAAAAGTGTTCTCACATCTCCTAATTTCAACTGAATCTTGTCGCTTTCCTCTTTAGGTATTTTCATAACTTCGTTACTTTAATTCTTTTATAGCCGTTGCTGTAGCTTTAGCAATATACTTTAGAACTTCCGCAACCGCTCCAGATAAACTATTGTTAAACTCTTTTATAAAGGCGTTTTCATATGAAGTCACAGTTTTAAAAGGACTTTCTATGAAATGGTTATGATTCTTATCATCCTTTTTAGCCATAATCAATACCCCTCCGTATCTACATTAGAATAAAGAACCATTTTAATATCTTCAGACGGATGGACTGTAGATAATCTTCCTAAATCTCTACCACCGTCAAAATCCTTTAAGGTCTTATAGAAAGGTTTAAGATTGCGATTATTCTTGTTGTTCAAAATCATATGCAATCCACCAGATGGAGTTTCGTATTCAGCAGCAACTTTAATTCCAAAGTCAGCGGCTCTTTTCTTAACCTCATCCCATACGTTGACCGTCTTACCATTAGGCATTTTCGTTTTCGTATCTCTTGCCGTATCTATATCAAGAAGTACCTTAAAACGTTCATTCTTCCATGCTGGACCTGATTTAGCCTGTCCATATAATATAGCTTCAGCGTTTTTATATCTTGGATCATTAGGACTGTACTTGCTCCTAAACTTTCCAATGAAATTATTAACCATGCTTTGAGAACGGCTGTTCATCGAAATATAGGCACGAGCGTTGTTATAAGAACAAACCTTCAAAACTTCGTTCTTTATAGCAGCAAGTTCTGCTGGAGAATGGATGAGGTAATAGTTTAAAAATTCTCCACCGCTATTATAAGAACCTTTTTGACGTCCATCTTGCCTCCACTGTTCTGCATCAGGCTTATCTTTATTGTCTTTCCAACGCTTTATAATTTGAACAAAATAAACATCATCTGGAGAGTTAAACTCCATATAATTGCTTAATAAGTCAAAGTTGTCTACTACTCTTTTAGCTTGATAGCATACGTCTTCATGTTTCAACTCCATTTGAGTAAAAGCGTTGCCGCTAATACTAAATCCAGAGTCATTATTATCGTAATATAAACGCCAATTTCCGTTTGGAGTTCTTTTCAAAAGCATTTTAGACTTATCTGTAAAACTATCGTCTATTTCAGAAAAAGCCTTTTGAAGTCCCTTAAAACCATGTTCGCCCTTAAAACCATCTCCTCTAACAATCTTTTTCTTTTTATTAGCTAATCGCCAATCGAACTTTCCTGGCTTATATTCTGTATAGACATACTGCTTTCCATTATAATACAGCATATCTCCTACATTATGCGCTTTTTCTAAATCGTTATCAATAGCTTTCAGAATACATTCAGCTTCCTGAACATCTCTTATCTTAATTCTACGTATTAAATCTTCTCCCATACTAATTAATGCGTCTTATATTAAAATTTCACTCCAAAATTTAAAGTATATCCTAACTTATCATCCATACGAACTCCGCAAACTCCTATTAAGAACTTCTGTTTCAAATCTACTCCTAATTGAACTTGATTTGTTCTTAAATCTACCGAAGAACCTATCATACCATAGAATTGCAGTGCTGGAACTCTATATATCGTTTTAGTTTCAATCTCTCTCCTAATGATAGGGTTTATGTAAGAATAACTTTTAACCAAACGATTTTGATTAACTTCAGCATCTACTTTAAAAGTTCCAATTGTATCATTTGAAAAGTCAAGACTATACTTTCTGGTTAAAAAATAATCATCAATAGATTTTGCTGTATCTGTAACAAAAATTTTTTCTCCATCTTTATAGAGAACTTTGGATGGTAGAAAAATAGTGTCTTTTTTTACACGATTTTTCCATTTTACAACCTCTTTTTCTTTCGGAAAGAAAAGAGTATCTTTTTTAACATAATCGCTTTTCTTATACTTAACGATTTTCTTCGTTTTCTGCGCTGGATTTTCTATGAACGCTCTTCCTACTAAAAAACCGATTAGAAAGCCTGCGATGACGCTTAGAATGATGCTACGCTTTTCTTTTATCTTATTCATAATCCTTGTTCTTTCTTTAATTTATGTTCATATTCTGAAACTAAATTCTCTAACTGATTGATTCGCTTTAAGGACAGTTCGTTTTGAGCATAAGTTTCTTTTCTGTACGCTTCATATTGACTGAGCAATTCATTATACTTATCCTTATCTATTTTACGTTGATTCTCATAATCTCCACGAATCTCGCTTAACTCCGCACGAAAAGATTTTATAATCTCGTTTGATAGTTGTCGCTCATTTTGGAGTTCATTATAGACATTAGTATATCTATTTCGCCACCACTCGTCTTTTGACTTTATCTCTTCATTTAAAACATCATAACGTGATTTCCAAAAAGCGTCTGACTTCAAGTCCGCATCTGCGATAGCCTGACGAACTTCTTGATCATATTTCTTGCGGTATAGAACCCTGCTTATCATCGCAAAGCCTACACCGCCTGTGCCAAAGAGTAGAGATAATATTGATAAAATATTGTCGTTTATAAAAGCATTCATTCTTAATATCTTTCTTTTATCTTATTGAGCTGTTTTAACTTACGTTTAGCGATTTTTACACTTCTTATATATGTAGAAGTGTTGTAATCAGACCTAAGACAGCGTACAATTTCATCTGCAAACGATTTTACTAAAATATCAAACGAATTCCAAAAACTATTCATATCTTCAGGATTGTTCATAGTGCAAAGATGAAATATTACTTTCGTCTCCGCACTCACCTTATTGAAATACAAATACCAGTTTTTATTATCCGAAGATACAAATGAAAAACTACGCCATCTGGTTGGGTAAACCACTCTATCTATACTATCAGATATTGTTAATGCGAATATCTTGCTCATCTCTGAACAACGTTTATTCAGGGTTAATCCACCTCCAGACTTTCCATCATTGAAAAAATCTATCGCCAATGCTACGCCATAAGTTTTATGCTTTTTAGCAACACTTTTTATAAAATTGGCGGTAGAAGTAACAACTTCAACGTTTCTCTGTCTTAATTCCAAAGCTAAAGCGTTTATAAAACGCTTAGCTGGTTTATTGAAAGACTTACGAGTCAAATATACAATCTTACACATAGAGCTAATTTTTTACGTTCAACAATTTATTAAGCTCTTCTATCTCATCTCTTAGAATTTGACGTTCTTTTATGACATCATTAATATTGCTATATGGCTCAGGCTCTCCTGTTATTTTAGCTTCATAGGTCTTTATAATCATGTAGTCTGTTGAAGACAGTTTTTCCTGCTTTTCTTCTATCTTCCTTTTTACATAACTTATATCAACGTCAGCTTCATAACTTTCGATTATAAAACCATCCTCTTCTCTGAACTTAGGTCTTTTAAAATACCCCTCCTTTAATTCTCCAGTAAATTCCTCTTCCTTTAATGGCAAATAATCTGAATACTGAGAAATACGCTGATTGTGTATGTCGTCTATACGTTTTCTGGTGACTATCTTCAGCAATTCCTCTTTAGAACGTTTCTTTTCATTCTTTGCTAAAATAGCGTCTATCACGCTATCCTGCACAGAATTTCTAACCTTTAAAAGCTCATACTCTTCCTTTACAGTATTATTATAGCTTTCTATATCAACTATGTCGATATTTCCGTTTATAAGTTTCGCTACTAATTTCATATCCGTCCTATTTAAAATCTACTTGCCATTTTACAACACTGCCATAAACCATCGCATCTAATACCAGATGCGGTCTCGTTGTTATAAGAAATTCCTGGAACCCATATAAACATCGTACAAGTTCCACGTTCATTTATACCAACATCTTTTACACTTTCTCCTTTAGTATCTATTCTATTATCTCCAACGGCATAAACGTGATACCCTCTGTTATTACCTTGAGTAATGAAGATAACCGTACCTCTCGCAGGACTTTCTGGTAAATATACATTTTGATCTTCTCCCTCTGAAGCGCAGATAATAAAGCTCTCATTACGTGCAATATTATACGTTCCTTGTCTAATTTCATGCATCTTGTAAACCATTCTTCCCATTAAAATCTTTGAGAATCCAGCGTCAAAATCTTCAGCGTTGGTACCATAATTTATCGCAGATAAAGCGAAACTTGAATTTCCAGCTGTAGTTTTATCTGCTAATTCAAAAATAGCTCCTGATAAACCATCGCTCCAATACTCGTCCGTTGATATTGGAGTTTTGAAATGAGCGTATTTACCCTTGAATATCATTCCCTCACGATTAACAGTTATTCCATTAGGCTTATCAGCTGTAATACCTTGTGAATAGCTTAATCTATCTATATCATCGTCTGTTATATTTATTCCATCACCGCTAAATTCAGAGAACCCATTATCAACAGATGGCTTAAAACGGATAAATCTTCTTAACATATTCAATATAGAAACTTCATTACCATCTTTAACGTAAGTAAGTCTGCCATCTTTCCAAACGCCTAATCTATTTAATACACCTACCGCCTTTGCAAATGCTTCATCTAAAGTATCTCCAGCAGCAGGCATGTCTGTATTATCAGCGTTCTCCGTTTTAGGTCGCCAATTAGCAGAAAGTCCCCCTATTGACGTAATATTCTTTAACCAATATTGAATCTTTCCTAATGCGCTCTGTACGCTATCATTATTATTGATGTATTCGTGGTTTTTTGCGTCTGTATAGTCTTTACTTAGACTTACCCCAGTAGCGTACTTCAGTTTATTTATCCAACGCTGAAATGCGCTTATAACGTTAAATAGAGTATCTCCCTTTTTAACATCCCCAGGTGCGCCTGAAAGATTTGGATTCAAAGGCATCTGCTTAGAATAAGATACTTCATCGGTTGTAGCGTCAGTTATTCTCTTATTGGCGGTGTCTACAATACTTTGATTATTCTTTCCTACATTGGTAATATCCGTTCGTATATTTTCTATATCACGGTCATAAGACTTCTTGCTTACAACGCCATTCGGCTCGTCTAATATAGACTTTATAGATTCAATGAAATTAAAAAACAATCCATTCCTCCAACTAATAACATTATTAGCTTCTGGAGATATAAGTTTTGAAAACTTCGTTTTAAAAAGCGTCCACTTTCCACCAACCTTTTTCTTTCCTAAAATATAATCTTCGTTTATATCTACAGCTCCATTAGGGAATAAAAAGGTTAGCTGATTGGTAGATTCATTAAAAGTCGCTGTAATGTCGTCTAATAATAGATTAGAAGAAGTTATGTGATATTCTTTTCCTTTTCCTAAATCATCAATAACGATATTACCCTTAATAGTACAATATTGAACCTTTGTAGTAGTTACCGCTGTAGCTAATACGTTTGACTTGTCGGTAATTTTAAAAAGTTCTCCTACTGAAAGTCCATTGCTACGTGCCGAATTAACTAATTCGGTATAAGTCGTATTTTTAACAATAGACGGATTCAAAGCTACCCATCTACCTTGAGATGGGTCATATACTTTATGCTTTTTAGATGAAGCGTTATTGTCAAACCAAATAAGCATAGTATTTTCTGGAGGTGTATTACCTACGCTTATACCAGCAACTAATCCTAAGTTTTTACTGCTTGCCATATCTTATAAATTTTCTTTTTCTTCCTTACTTAAAAATTCCTCAAAAGCCTTTACAAAAACATTATCCGAATCAGATTTTTCGTACCTTTCATAATCTTCTTCCTCTTCAGATTCAGGCTCCTCGTCATCTTCTTCAGGCTCTTTTTCTTCATCATAACTGCTAAATGGGTTATAATCTTCCTCATCTTCAGGCTCCTCAGATTCCTCTTCGTTTTCATCATAATCAGGCTCTTCTTCCTCTCCCCCATCGTCATCTATGAACCCAAAGCCGCCGTTTTGTCGCTGCTTTTCCTGCATTTCAGCTTGTTTCTTAGCATTATAAGCCTGATAGAATACAGAATTTTCGACAACTTCTCCAATATCTTCTATTTCTGGTAAGTCATACTTTCTTCTTATTTCATTGATGGTCATGAAAGAGTTTAATTTCTTCAAATCGTGCTCAAGCTCCTGCTCCACTGTCATTCCATTCAATCCCATAAAGACAAATTCAAACTCTGGATTTATCTGGGAAACGATATATTTATTAATCTTTCTTTGAATGAATTTTAACATAGGGTATAACCCCTTATCCTTTGAGTGCTGAAGACGCTCTGCTTGACTACCCTCAAATAAACCTGAATTTCCTCCGCTACGACTAATATCCCAACCTATTTCAGATGGGTCAATGGAGTAAATAGCGCACGCTTGCTTTATCAAATATTCCATCCAAGAACTGTACTCCATGTCTCGGTTATTCTTCTGCAAGTCTATCCAATCGACATCCGCATCGACAACTGGAGTTTTCCAAGATTGCATTACACCGCTTATCATAGCCTGCCATTGCTGACGGAATTGCTGAAGAGCCTGTTCATTCATACCGCCCTTTACCCTTAAAAGTCCCTTTGGCGCAGAACCCTGAGAGAAGAACCTACGATTGTATTCGTCTCCCCAAAGCATAGAAGTTATGATATTTATCAGCTCCTCCATTTCAGAGCAGCCGTAACCATTAGAGTATATAGAAGTGTTGGGGTTACGAACTCCAAAGCACAATTCCCAAGGATAAAATTCATTAATTACGGAATTTTGATAAACTTGCACGTATTGAGGCGCATAACCATTTTCCATTTTCCTTGAATTATAAATATTATTATTCAAGAATAAACCCGCACCTCTATTATCAAAAAACTTATTTTTGAAATCTTCGTCAAACGCTGTATCCGCTATACGAAATGTTGAAGCATCTGTAGCTACAAAACTTTCCAATTGACCTCGTCTATTTCTAACGCATTCAAAAGTCATTTGGTCATATACTAAACTATCTTCAACAATCTTTCGTATAAACGTATCAAAATCATCATTAACCCAAGATGAATTTCCTCCGCAATTAATGATAAAATCTGTTATTGAGTTAGCTATCTTCTCATCACGTTTCGTCATTTTCTGCTCTATTCCGTCAACAGGTTTCTTTCTGATAACAAAGCCTGTATTATATCTATCAGCTTGCGGCTCCGCAAAGTCCGCTATCTGATTTTTTCTCGTCTTTATTATAGCAGAAATTATTGGTGTTTTCGACATCCTATAAAGCGTTTGATATGATAATACAAACGGCTTATCCTTATAACCTAACATGCTATTAAACTGCAGTGGGTCTATAAGGATAGCCTTGCTATTATCTACGACTGGCTTATGAGCTATTTTAACAGCTGCCTCATTAGCTGCTATCATATCCCCTGGATTATCAGACTTCATAGCCTTTTCTATTATACGAAACGTTTTAGCTTCCAACTTCTGTTTAGCCATTTCTACAGCTTTAAGTTGTTGCGCATAACTCCCCATATTATAATATTCTTTTATTTTTCAAAATTATTATAGCTCTTATAACTGTAAGATGCCGAAAACGCAAATGGGTAAATAGCTTATAACTACTTACCCATCGCATCTTATTATTAGTATTGATTACTTTCTTTTATTTATCATACTTTCTACCTCACGTTTATTTTCTATGTCAAATATGATAAACTTATCGTTCAAATCCTCGTATAAGACTACAATACTATAACTCTCTCTTATCTCATACAACTCTGTATTATCGTTTATACTGACTACTAAATCTTCACAATTCTTTATAAACTCAAAGGCTTCATTAAAACCTTTTATGTCTAAATCATTGTCAGCATCTCTAAGACAATAATACCTTAATCTTTTAGCAGAAGTGTCTAACTCGCAAGCTACCGCCTGTATATCTAAGTCTAAACTCTCCTTTAATTCAGTTATCTTACCTAATTTCATTATGATTCAACAATTATATCCTTAGTCTTAGGAGAGAATACACTACGTTGTTTACCCTTTCCAATTTGCATTTTCCAATATTTCTGGAACTCGCATAGCCACATTTCTATTTGATGGAGAGTTATATTGCATTCGTTTTTGAGAATATACTTAGATTGATTTTTATCCCAATATACAAAAGCGGTCTCCCCTCCCCTTTCTGAAGCTATCTTAGCAAGCATTTTTTCAGCCATATCTTTCAAACGATATATACCATTCTTTTGCTCACGGACAGTCTTCAAATTAGGGAATATCAAACGAATACCGATTGAAGCACCAGGACCTACATTAGTATAATCGTTTTGATCAAAATGCATAAACTCTTTATCCGTGTACTTTGGAATATAGGTAAAATCTTGATAAAATTCATGAGCTATAAAATCTGCTACAGCAGGCATAGTCTTTAAAAACTCAATAATCTCTTCAGGCTTCTTTGCCTCTCTAACGGTCTTAATAAGTTTTGGAAGTAACTTATGAAGCGTTGGTATAACAACTCTCGTATAGCAATAATCTCGTGGTTGTCCTGGCGTTGCCTGAGAGTTTATAAGATAAGCTGTAGTATAAGGGTTATGCCCACTTGAACGAACTCCTGCAATGAATTTAGAAAACTCATCCTCATCGTACTCTTCGTAATCTGGAATACCATTACGCCATTTAGTAGCAGAAATTAACTCGTCAATACTATTCGCTTGTTTCAATCCAGACTTAACTTCATCGCCAAAAATATTCTTTTGAATATTCTTACCGCTCGCTTCAAACTCAAATGTCTCTGGATTATTGAAGAAACGAAAAACCATTAACTTCCAAATTAGGTTTTCAAGCGTCAGCTTATCATCAAGAAGTATATTCTTAATTTGCCATTGGCTATTTCTGTCCAAATCTCGGTAAACATTTGTGAACTTTGAATTAGCTAAGATACTATCCTTTGTCCAAGGTCTGTCTTTCTTTTCTATGAACCTACGTTTCCATATTAACATACGCTCATACATAGTATAAAAGAACAAATTTAAATTAGGTTCATACACTTCTAAAGTGTCTGATGGTAAATCTTTAAACCAAGAATTTTTTTCAAACATATGATTAATAATTACAATTTCTTTGAACTCTTATTAGAAATTCCCTTTTAGCTTCAATATTACCCTTATTCATAACCTTTATTAAAGAACTCTTATTCAATTTTATAAAAGGTCTCTTAGGGCAATCGTAAAGTTTTACATCCCTTACATTAAAGTTGCATTTATTGGAATTTGAATCTGATTTACGATATTCTATTACATTTAATTCAGGTAAATATTCATTTCCAGATAAACGATAAACCTGAAAGAGTTTATTGCCCCATATAGTTGGACATTTCACTATATCGCCAACCTTAAAATATTTCCAAATACATTTCGTTATCATACCCTTAATAACGCTGTATATGAGAAAAGTAGCGATAATAGAATCAAATCTATTATCGCTACTTATACAACCTTAGTTAAACTTAAATGCAATGATTTGGCGAGGTGTAAGCTCAAATTTCTGCTTATCTTCTACATTGTTGAGAAGAATCTCGCAAGCCTTTATATCAACTAAAGCATCGCAAACATTGCGTACCTTGTCGTTATACTTCCTGCGAAGTTCAGCGACTTTTTGAGAACCTGGCGTGTTCAATTCTTTATTATCGCTTGGACTTAAAGTTTCAGCTATTCCAACTCCACGTTCTGGAATATAAGTCTCATCCCAAGAGTAAATTTTAAACGGAACCTCAATGTCCATGTCATTAGTCCACCACTTATCAACATCTCTTGTTGGTGCGGCTCCGCATTCTTCTAATAGGTCTTTAGCTTCCTTTTCGCAAGTTTCCTTATAGCGATTCTTTTCAGGTAGAACAATATTTTTCACTTGTTCTTTTAATTCCTTACCGCTCTTATTCAATGTTATCTTAGATTCATAACCGCTGATAGCATTCATTACGTCCGACTTATTCAAGTCAACAACATCGCCTACTATACCTAAAGTACGATTAACTTCAGTGTCAGAATAAACCGCTTTCATAATACTGCGGTCAATCTCTAAGATTCCGTTGTCTAAACCATTGTTAATGAAATCAGCTTCATTGGCTTTCTTCACTTCTTCAGCTTCCTCATCGTCATCTTCTTTCTCGACAACTTCATTTTCGTCCGTTTCTTTCTCTTCCTCCGAATCAGAGTTTTTGAAACTCTTTTTTATGTTCTCAACTTGCTGATTACGTGCTTTACGAAAAGCATCTGTAACATTACTTTCTTCCTTGTTCATATATTTAAATTATTTAATTGGTAATCCGTAAAAATTCTCCAAACTATACTCGCTATTATAGTTGTAGCAGTCTTTATTAAGCTCTACATCTTCAAGCATGGAGACTAATAGATTTTTACCGCTATAAGTTATATTTACGTCATTGTATACTGAAAGGTTCAACCAAGTCATTTTAACATTAAATAGAATTTGACCTAACACCTCTTCATATTTAACGTTCTTTACAAAATCGCAAAACCTACGAGCTATCCATTGAGATACGTCTACAACGCTTATACTTTCTGGTATGGTATATGGTGTAATGAAATCTACAAACTTATTAAAGGCTACATTGCCAAACCCCTTTTTCAATTTAGGAATATTATCCGAAGTATCTCCCATTATAACCTTATAAAGCAATATTTCAAATGGTTTAACAGATTCTACGAGTATGTCTGAATCCAAATAATCATTCCAATACGCTTCATTAGATTCTGTGCAATAAAATTTCAATATCTTAGAATTATTGTTAAATAAAGATACGTCATTACTTATTATCTGTCGTATATCGCTATCTCCTGTAATTATGACCAAACGTTCCTCTAAAACTTGAGTGAAGTATATGCTCCATATATACAGTAGGTCATCGCCCTCAGCTCCATTAACCCTTGAAACAATAATTCCTTTTTTTCTGAAGAAACTTTCAACCTCATCAATCATAGAACAGAAGTCGCTATAATAGTCTTCTTTGAACTTCGTTTCAGCGTACTTATAATTACTGTAGAATTTATAACGCCATGAGTGACTGTCTATAACCATTGCTACTCGCTTAAAATCGGAAAAGCGATTAACTGTAGCGCAGAAGTCTATTATCACCTTACGCAAGAAAACTTGACGCTTCTGCTTATCTTTTAACGCTTCCCCTACTCTTTCAGCATTCTCTTCTGGAGATGCCTTTCTGTCTTGATAATAAGTTTGCCAAACTGAAAAACATCTGTGAATCAGATAATTTCCATCAAATAATATATTTAAATTCTTTTCCATATCTTATTTAATTCATACTATTATAAAAGAACTATGGAGATAACACGTATCGCTATCTCCATAGAACATCATCCTTAACCTAATTTACCCTAAAGATTTAATACCAATCTTATTTATGACAAATCCTACAACAGCTTCACATTAGACACGCTTGTCTTACGACTTGAAGCTATTGGTTTATATATATCTGTATTCTTTCCTACCTTATATCCCATATTGCGAGCTGAATCTGTTCCTGCAACAGCTCTATTCTTAGTATATTTAACCCTTGAATATTTATTTGCAATGAACTCGTCAATATCTGTATTATTCCTAAGAGTTAATGCGGTTACTTTACTACTATAAACTTCATCCTCTCGCTTATCTCTTTCAGCTATTTCTCTCATCTTCTCATCAATACCAGCTACACAACCCATTAGGAATCCTCTCTGGAATCTATCTTTTGAGATATGGTAGAACGAATACTCCGCAGTCTTTTTGTATTCTTTCCATTCCTTATTAGATATTTCAACAAATCTTTCTGAAAGCATTTCTCTTAACCATTTTACAATCTCAAGATTCTCTTTCTTACCTATTAAAAGCAGATTTTTATAGCTATTTCCATACATAAAACATTTGCAGAAATTATATTTACAGCAAACATAAGCTAATCTATATTCCCATTGACCTCCAATACTCTTATAAGTATAACCGCTGGCTTCTTCCTCTTTAACATTATCTTTCTTTTCGTCCTTACTTATTGAACTTTCAACCTCTTCCATAGATAAGTTATATTCAACGAGCAGTCTCTGGATTGCGGATGCAGCCGCAGCGGCTTCTCCCTCGCTATTGATTTTCTTAGCACCCTCATAAAGTTTCTTGAGCTTCTTGAGCTTCTTTAAAGCATCTTCAATTTTCATAATTCTATTAATTTAATGTAATTTCTACAATGTAGAACCTTGACGAAAAATAAATGGTGTCTAATATCGCTACTAAACACCATTCTTCTCAATAAATCTCTAAATACACTTATATGGTAAATCGCTATTTACCCAATGAATCCTAAGAAATGTTTTGCCCTTGTATAAGCTACATATACCAAATTCCTTTCCTGCTCCGCCATCCAAGGAATAGCCATGCATTGCTTCAAATACATTTTATCTTCTCTTATTATGAATACCCTATCTGCCTCCAATCCTTTAGCCTTATGAATAGTGCTTAAACATATACCGCTTCTTTGATCATCTTTAAAGATACTGCTTATCCTATCCATAACCTCTTCAGATTTTTCTAAACCGACACTTAAAATCTCTATTACCTTAATTTTATCAGAGAAAACTTTATAAATATCACTTTCCTTAGCTTCTGCTTCTGTACAATGCGTTTTAGCTACAACCTTACCAATAATTCTTCCGCATTCTCTTTGAAAACGTGAAAATACATCGCTTATATCCTTACAATTAGTTTTCTTAATCATATTGATTAAATTTTCTCCAATATCTCTACCCTTTACATAAGCCTTAACTCCATTGGAAATATAAGACATACAAAGCTCTACAAGCGGACTGGTGACACGACACAAAATCATATCCCCATCTTTTACATCTTCTATTTTACAACCACGTTTTACTTCTCCTACTTGCGCATTAGGTTTAGCCTCTATCTGGGGAACGATGGTTTTTGCTAAATCTATAATAGAACTATCGCAACGATAACATATACTTAGCGGTAATTTCGCTGTATGAGGTATATTTCGTAATAGCTTAAAACTATTCGCATCGGCTCCGCAAAAGCCGTATATGCTCTGCATTGGGTCTCCTACGGCAATAAATCTACCTCCGTTAGGTTTTACGCACTTTAAAAATAAATTACGTTGAGCGGCATTTAAATCTTGACACTCGTCTATGAAAACCCAATCGTATTTAAAAAGATATAGTTTTTTAACATTAGGAAAATATATCATATCCGTATAATCAATAATATCGGTTTCGCTCTCTCCCCAAGATACGGTTTTCATTGCAATATCAATCTCATTATCTACTGGTATAAGATTATATTTATACGCTAAATCTTCATAATCTTTATAAGAGTGTATGAGATTTACTCTTCCTAAATCAATCAGGGATAATATATTTCTCTTCCAATCTTCCATCTGTTCTTTTCCTAAAGAACATTTTGGAGAAAACGTACCGCTTTTTATCTTGTCATTTATATAAGCACGATACTTAGAAGAATCTACTTCACTGCGAAAAGTCTTCATTATAGCAGAACAGCCTAAAGAATGGAGAGTTTTTATATCAACATTAGGTAAATTTCCTATCTTGATTTTTAATTCTTCAACAATAGATTTATTGAAAGCTAAAAATAAAACCCTTTTATTCTGAGGAATTATCTTCAAAGCATTAACAATGGTAGTAGATTTGCCACTTCCAGCTACAGCGTCAATTACCGCATTACCATTGCATTTAGTAATAAAAGTATAAACAGCTCTTTGATATTTACTCGGTTTAAAAGTTCCCATTCTTTATAATGTATTTACAGATTATAGTATATAAAACCTTGATAAATAAAAAGGATAGCAAGCGTTTCACAACGACTACTATCCAAAATCATGATGCATATTAAACATTAATTATCAATTCACCTCTTTGAGAATATTCTAACAACTTTTCTTCATTAGGATGACAATAAGCGAATAACACGCCAACTCCCCTGCTTTTACTCAATTTGTAATAGGACTTGGTAAGACTTTTAAATCTCTTATCCGAATAAACGCTGGGGTTGTCTACGCATATAGTCCACCAATACGCTCCCCTTGCATTTCTATCTATCTTAGCAAAACAAAAGCAATTAAAGGTCTTTTCAATCGCTTTTACTATCTTAAAAATAAAAGCTCTTTCGCTCATTACATCAATCCTGTATGGCCATGACCGCCTGCACCTCGTTCTGTATCGTCTAAAGACTCAACCGATAAGAATGTAACTTGTTCTACTTTTGAAATAACCATTTGCGCTATTCGCATAGAATTTTCTATAATGAAATATTCACTACCATGATTAATAAGATTAATCATAATCTCTCCACGATAATCAGCATCTATTGTTCCTGGAGAATTCAATACTGTAACGCCATATTTTAAAGCCAATCCTGAACGTGGACGAATTTGAGCTTCATATCCCTCTGGTAACTCTATAAAAAGTCCTGTAGGGATAAGTTTTCTTTGTCCTGGAAATAAACCTACATTCTGTGAAAGATTAGCTCTTAAATCAAGTCCTGCACTTCCTGCGGTCTTATAGCTTGGTAATTCGTTACCGCTTTTATTTACGATTTTAACTTGTAATTCCATAATCAATTATTCTCCATAAATCTGTTAATCTTATCTCTCAATTCAGCGTCAATAGCGTTTCGGTCTTTTTGCTCCAAAGCCCACCAGCGAATGAGCCAGAAGAAAGCCCACATACCTATCAATAACAGGTAAATTACATCTAAGTTAGGTTTTACCTTGCTGGCGTAAAGATAAGGATTACTACTGTGGTCTGCAATAAAACCTAATGCTCGTCCTACATTGGTCATAGTCTCAGGGTCTAAAATACTCATAAGAACTATAAGACTAAAGACGAAAATAACAACCATTAAAAGAGCCTGTCCAGCTGCTTCAAGTGCATGATTCTTCATATTCTATACTGTTTTGTTTATGTTAATATAAACCTTGTTAAAAAAAGAACGACTATCTTCACAGACAATCGTTCAAAAATAAATTAATAGAATATTAACCTTATTGTATCTCACTTTATTAGAAACTATGCTATATAAAAGTAAACTTGAATCCTGTCTCGGCAAGATTCCTTGCTAAAGCTCCTAACCACATAGAAGAACAAACGTCATCATGACTACCTACGCTTTGAAGTCCTCTATCAGTAAACGCTACAGAACCTAACTGATCAAAAATAACGTCTTTCATCTTCATACTCTCGTCATCGCCAGTAGGAATATGGATCATTCCTCTTTCAAACATTATAGCTAATGCCGCCCAACCTTTACTTAAATCATTTTTCTCTACACCTGTATTATGAGAAACTACAGGCATTCCATACTTCGTTGCTCCCTCAGTAAATATTTGCTGGAATACATTACTCTCGAAAACCATTACTGCTGGACGGAATCGTGCGTTTATACCCTTTAAGATTTGAAGTTGTTCCTCATAACTTTTTCCCTTACCTATCTGGATATTCATTAACCACATTCCATTGTCCTCGTCTATTCCCCAAGTAGTATAGCAATAATAGTCAGCTCCAACATTACTACTTATAGCAAAGTCGCAACCTACTACTACTTTATCAAACTTCTTCGCATAATCGTCTCTATTTCTTACAAGGGTATAGTTATCCATTCTTACAAGAGAGTTCTTCAAAATAGATAATGGGAATATAGAAGAATCTGAAACGATAGGACGGCATAAATTCTCTCTACTGAAAATAATATTACCTTGCGTTGCTCGTTTCTCCATTAAGTCCTTATATGACCAACGTTGTGGCCAAAGAATCTTGCCATTTGGGAAAATAGCTGGGTACTCAATTACAAACCACCCTTTCTTAGTCTTTAAATCTCCATAAAGGTCTTGAGCGTGGAAAGGCGTGCCTACAATTATGATTTGCCCCTTTGGAACAAGCATATTCATGATAACGGAATGAAAATAGTCTATACTCTTTTGTCGCTGCATAGAACTATAAATAACGTTATCTTTCAATCCATCATCTACGACAATATAATAGGGGTGAGCACCACGTACAGAACTACCAAAACCCTTGCCTGTAAGACGTGCTCCGTTTCGACACATAATATTAGTGCTTGCCCACGCTCCCTCATTAAGACTGCGTGGATAAAGTCTTTCCCTTAATATTTCATTACTCTCAATAGTTCCCTTTAATATTTCTATAAGGTCTACAGCCTGTTGAAGAGAGAATGAGAATAAGAACCCACGATTAGAATTACTCTTTGCAGGACGATTGGAAAATTGGTCTCTGACGTTGTTCTTATACCTATACAACTGCCAGACTATATAAGCGTTTGAGAAGTAAAAACTTTTACCATGATCACGCGCTGCCTCTATGCACAGCTTCTTATGATGGTGCACTAAATCTCCCCACTCTATATGATGATAAGAAAGTTGAAAATCTGGAAGTACAGAAGTTATGAAATATGTTAAATTAGCGCAACGCAGTGTTTCTTCTACGTTCTGCGGTACACGTTCAGTATATTTAGGACTAAAATCAATGTCCTTATTCCCTGTATATATTACCGAAAATACATCACGCAACATTCCGTCAATCATAGTATCAATATCGCTCTCGTTACCTCCAGCAATCTCTAATAAAGCAGTGTCGTCAAGTCCGTCTATAATTTCATCAAGAACTCTTAGACACTCTGCTTTATGTATAACCGATTGATTAATGCTACTGATTACTTCACCGCTACTATCAAAAGATTTTTTCATATAAATTATTTATCATTCCTGCTCTTCTAAGCCTTTGAAAAATAAAGCGACCGATAAGATGTCGTGAATACATCGAACCAGTCGCCTAACATCAAACAAAACAGAATTAGAACTTGATGAGATTATCTATATCTTTTTTAATATCTTTGAGTTCGTTTTCAATCTCTTCATCAGTGTTTTCAAAATCTGATTTTAAGATAGCCTTATACTTAGCAACGGCTGAATTTATCTTTGCGATATTTTCAACAATTTCTACTCTTGCTGAAGCCTTACGAACTTCCTTGCCGAATATCATCTTAAATTCATAAGTAGCATTTTCTTTGGTGTATTCGATAAAACCAAACGCTCTCAAGAACTCTAAGAGTTCGTTTATATCAGAGTAATCTTTCAGCGTTGTTTTCTTCTGAATGAAAGATTTGCTAATAACTCTATTTTGAGCTTCTTCAATAGGTGCGTTATCCGTTACGATATTCCAAAGAGTCAGAGCCTGTTCTTGCGCCTGAAGTCTATTCTTAGGATTGTCTAAAAATTCTGATAAACGCTGATCCTCTGAGCGTTTGCTTCTGGTAGTCTCTTCTCCCTTACTCTCCAAGTAGTCGTAAACTGATGCTGGATGGGTTAAAACTACCTCACCGCCATTATCCTCCTCTACTAACTTTCTAATCTTCTCGGTTAATTCAGGATTGACGCAACCGATGATAACTATTTTCTGCTCTCTAAGAACATTGCTATTTTCCATAATTACAATTTTATTATTTAGCGAAATAATATCTGTTAAACGTGCTCTATCAATTCTTTTCCCAAATCATTATCGGAATAAGTAAAAACATGCGAATAACTTGTAATACCATTTCTATTTTTCCCTTTGGCTACATAGAACTCTTTGCCTGAATCTCTAAATACCGCAACTACTTCGTAATTGCTTCTACGATACTTGAAAACGTCTCCTACTTTCATTTTACTCCGCATTTAAATTCAAAAAACTTCTGACCTCTTGCTCTAATTTCTTCATCATCGTCTAAAACACCGCCTTTTTTAGCTCTTAATTTCTTCATAAAAAATCGGAAAAGTTCTGCGGTAGCTTCAACATCATTCATAGCTCCATGAGCATCTGTAAGGTTAATCTTTGCTCTTTCGCAACACATTCCTAACTTCAACTTCTCCGTTCCATCTATACCCCAAGTTAATTTTGCGAGCGGTAACGTATCTATAAAATTAGGATAGAAAAAGTCCCAAATATTTTTCTTTTCAAAATTAAAGATGTATTCCAACATACCATTATCAAAGGTAACATTGTGTCCTACTGGAACTAAACGGCAAAAACTCTTATTCTTTCCTTTTGCAAAATGAGAAGTGAAAAACTCTACAGCCGTATTTACAAAATCTTTAGACTTCATACCCCTATTTATATCAGACATAGATACCATAGTATGCTCTATTGCTTCCTTTTCTATGACTAAATCGTTATAAGGACGTATAAAAGTCTCCCATCGGTCTATCTCCTTTAAAGAATGATAATCAAGAACGACACAAGCGAACTGCGTTATTGGATTTTTCTTAGGGTCTAAACCTCCTGTTTCTGTATCGTAAATTATGTAATTACTTTTTATCATAAACTTAATAAAAAACCTATCTCTTAAAATCTTGCGATTAAAAGAAATAGGAATTGATAAACTATATTACTTATTGAGACGCCTATTTTTCAATCTCATCGCTTTCCTTGCCCTCCGCAGGGATTTTGTCATTAGAAACGTTCTCTTTTACCTCAGGATTATTTTCAGGCTCCTTAGCGTCAGGAACATTGTTCTGCTCCTCTTTCTCTTCGTTTTCCTCCTCGTTCTTAGAACGAACTACGACTACGCAACCCTTGATGCTTGGTTTAGACATCTTCTTAATCTCCTCTTGAATCTCTGAAGATGCTTTCTTAACTCCGTCAATCACGCCCTTTTCGTAAGCCTGTCGAACTTTATTCTCAGCTTCCTTTTGATAAGCCTTAAAACTATTCTCCATCTTACCGATAATAGCATTAACTTCGTCTTGGGTAAAACTCTTAGATGCAAAGAAAATGCTCTTTACCTCATTGAGGACTTGCTGAACGACAGCGGCATTATCTATCTGACCTCTCCTGCGATAAGTATGCTGAGAGAATACGATAGCATTCCAAATAATGTCTCTCTGACGCTGGTTGAAAATACGATTAAAGATAAATCTCTTAATGTTCATAATTTTACTTCTTTATTTGTTTGATATTTTTTAATAATTCAAATTGCATCCACTCTCCAACTTGAGGGATTGTAATTTACCATTTGCGTCCTTTCTAAGTATTCTCACAAAACGCTCACGGAACTCCTCATCCGTATAAGGTTTAACTTTGGGGTGTAAGGTGGAATCGTATTTTGTATCATGCTTCTGAACCTCAGATTCCCTTACCTTTACAATTTCTCCTACCCTCCATGGTATTGGTAAATGCTTATTCCAACTCCACTGTTTCTCTGGAACTTCGTTGCAAACTAAAAACTTAGGCAATTCTTTAGGGTTTGTGATAGGTCTCATATTCCTTTCTGTTTGTTTGATTAATATAAACCTTGAGAGAACATAAAAGGCTGGCTAATAGACGAAACTACTCACCAGCCTAATAAACTAACAACTAAATGTACTACTCGCTAACTTTCTTCACTGTAGAAGAAACTTGGAACTTGATTGTCTTGCTGCTCTTGATCTCAATTTCCTCTCCATTGAAAGGATTGCGACCCTTACGAGCCTCAGAACACTTCTGCTTGAAAGTACCCAAGCCTGGAATCTGAACATCCTCCGCATTATCACGAACCTGTTCAACGACAACCTCACCTAAAGCCTTTATTGTCTTGTCTACTTCTGACTGAGTTTGACCACTCTTTTCGCAAATCTTCTTGATAAATTCTAACTTATTCATTTTCTTTATTTAATTTAAAAACGATATTAGTAACCTTGAGTAACTTTAAACTACCAGCAAAGCTAAGAAAGATACTACAACGCAAACAAGAAACTCTACTAAATAAGTTAGGAAAGTACTGCGTGACTTACCACTTATTCGCATAGCAACTTCTGCTGCCGCTACAAGAATTACTGAAACTACTGAGCAAGTTACGACACCGCTCATCGTACCGCCGCCGCCGCAAAGTCCATTTATGAAGACTATCACGACAGTAAGAAACAAGGCTATAAATAAATTAGCCAAAGAATACTTATTCATAAATTTATATTTTAATTAAACATTTCCTTAATATCTGGTATGTCCTATTCATTAGGTCTATTATTAAGAACTTCTGAAAACTCGTCCTTAGTCAAGTACCAAAACGGCTTTCTGCCGTCCTCGTATCTCATCCTAATAAAATCAGACGGATGGAGAGCTAAATGACAAAGAACGTGAAAAACTCCAAAGACATTACTATCATCCCATCCGTCCTTTCTACCTCTGAAGTATATTATCAAGGGAACTGAGATGAAGCCTATCAAAATTCCTAATAGGAAAGAAAGTATAGCTACCATTTCAATATAAAATTTAGGGTAGATGTCCGCAGCATACTCCTATAAATAGAAAGCCGTGTATAGACACCCACCCTGATTATTACATAAAAAGACGTACCTCAAACAGGACTTGAACCTGCACAACCATTACTGGTCAAGGGATTTTAAGTCCCTCGTGTCTACCTATTCCACCATTGAGGCATAACTGAATTTTAAGTAGTCCATAGCAGAATCGAACTGCTCTTTCAAGAATGAAAATCTTGCGTCCTGACCGATAGACGAATGGACTGAAAAGTTGAGGTAAAAGGAATCGAACCTTTGCTAACGGTGTCAAAACCCCCTGTGCTACCATTACACCATACCTCAATATTAGTGGAGTATGTGGGAATCGAACCCACGTCTTACAACTTTGCATCAAACTCTTCTTACACGCTTAGTTTTATTCTTCCCTTTGCAGGGAAACAAGTTTACATCTTGCAAGGCTGAATGGATTATTCAGCGTCCACCATTTCCATTATCCTATTAAGGTTGGGTAACGGAACCAAAACCTACCTATAATTCCAACTTTATGTTCATTCGTAATTGGTACGAGGTGCGAATTATAAACTAATTACTGAATTAGCAAATCTTAGGCTGCTACAGCCATTGCACGAGGTGTCATATTAACAACCTTAGCTTTTATTTTATTGCTATTTTTAAGTATAGCTACTTGCGTGAAGTTTTTATCTCTGTTGCAATCAAAAGCCGATATACCCCATTTTCAAAGAACTCCCAGCATTGCTTACGATGTATCTGCATACACTTCGGACGTCTATATAAATACGCCATTGTCCATCTTTCGCTAATGCTGGAATTGCGCCCCAAGTAGGAATCGAACCTACGACACATGGATTAACAGTCCACCGCTCTAACCAACTGAGCTATTGAGACATTTACTCAGGACTATCCGATAAAAAGATGCCACTCGGATTACGTCTTTAACCCCAGCCTGAGTATTTGAGGTTTGTTCCGCTGAACTCAACTAATTGCACTAAAAACTATTCAACTGTCATGTAAATCTTTTCGTTAGTAACTTTGTCTAAAATTTTTTCAAAAGCGTTTACAGTATCTCTACTTTCCAACACCTTTCCTACAGCCTTATTTTTCCCCAATATCAGACAACCCTCAGTATCTTTATCGGTATTGCCGGCATGTATTCTGATTCCTGCAAACCCTGGAACGTTGTTCAAAAGATACATATTTCTCTTAAATCTTGTTGAGAAAGTTTTAGTTACAAGATACTTACCTACTGGTATTGCCGTTTGACCTTTAACTTTGATAGCAGAGATTTTATTCAAATCATCCGTTTGCTTTAAACCCCTATCAACGTCTTCTATTGTATCGCAAAAATACTCTCCGTTGATATACATCTTACCTATTGTGTAAGTAGGTTTCCTTGCTATTCGTTTCAATTTTAATTCCATCGCTTCTAAAGAATTTATTTTGTAAATAAAGGTCTCAAGAAATGCATAAGGTCGTATCCTTATCTTTCCTGCTCCACGCAGGCTGCGCACTTACACCATACAATTCTTTTGACCTTTAAGTAGCTTTATAGCTGTCCAATTCTATAAAGCGGTGGACAGTGGACCAGATAGGGCTTGAACCTATGACCTCCAGATTATGAGTCTGTTGCTCTA
>ENA-OWLL01000077-OWLL01000077.1-metagenome-genome-assembly--contig:-NODE-77-length-24699-cov-7.011808_pt1 | contig 24699 bp, 22 predicted proteins | sample MGYA00245347_ERZ651098 | MGnify/ENA primary metagenome ERZ651098 (study PRJEB26857, sample SAMEA4031767) | metagenome | biome: human; feature: oral; material: saliva | place: Philippines | collected 2014 | study...
CGTTCTGTCGAGCACTGCAATGCGCTTCACAGTCTTTGGAACAGCTGCGAGCAAGTGCTTAACAGAGAATGGACGATAGAGGTGAACAGAAATCATACCAATCTTCTTGCCTTGCTTCATTTGATAGTCGATAGCTTCGCGTGCAGCTTCGGTAGCAGAACCCATAAGGATAATGATGTTTTCTGCATCTTCAGCACCATAGTAAGAGAAGAGGTGGTATTCACGACCAGTAATATCCTTTATCTTAACCAAGTAATCTTCAACTATTTCTGGAATATTTTCGTAATACTGGTTACAAGCCTCGCGGTGTGTGAAAAATGTTTCTGGATTCTCAGCAGTACCACGAGTTACAGGGCGTTCTGGAGAGAGTGCACGGTCGCGGAAACGTTTTACATCTTCTGGGTCGAGCAGTTTAGCAACTTCGTCTTGGTCAATCATCTCAATCTTCTGATATTCGTGAGATGTACGGAAACCGTCGAAGAAGTTTACAAATGGTATGCTTGTCTTCAATGAAGCAAGGTGTGGAACTGCTGTAAGGTCCATTACTTCTTGTACTGAACCAGAGCAGAACATTGCGAAACCTGTCTGACGACAAGCCATAACGTCTGAGTGGTCGCCGAAGATACACAATGAGTGTGTAGCGATTGTACGAGCTGAAACGTCGAACACGCAAGGAAGCATTTCACCTGCAATCTTATACATATTAGGAATCATCAACAACAAACCTTGTGAAGCGGTGAATGTTGTTGTAAGTGCACCAGCTTGGAGTGAGCCGTGCATAGCACCTGCAGCACCACCTTCTGATTGCATTTCCTGAACAGTTACAGTCTGACCGAAAAGATTCTTACGTCCTTTTGCTGACCATGTATCAACATGCTCCGCCATTGGAGAAGACGGAGTAATAGGGTAGATAGCTGCTACCTCTGAAAACATGTAGCTCACATGAGCTGCGGCTTCATTACCATCACAGGTAATGTACTTTTTTTCTTTCGCCATTGTCTTTATTTATTAAATGTTTCTATAATGTTTTTGGTCTGTTTTGTATAGGCCTGTTTATTATTAAATTCCTCTTTTTTGTATTTATACTTGTAGTTTTATTTTGTGTTTGCGCTTTAGTCTTAGTATCAATATAGAAATCCAAACAGCCAAAGTGGGATTTTATTATCTTTTCCAACTTCGGTATTATAGCGAGCGTAAATGGTTTCGTTGTTTAAACGCATCTTCGTATTCTCCGCATCGCAAATCCTGAATCTCTTATTTTCGTCTATTATATAATTTCCTTGTTTGTTTCCTTCGTTCACCAAATGCCCAGACAACAGAGCATTGACAAAGAATGTTTCCATTACATCTTGCTGTTCTACGTGTATTGGATATATTGCGTAAATAAGGTTGGAATTGTTCATTATCACCTTTGCTGGCTTTTTAGGAAATTCTTGTCCAACAGGATAGATAATGTTTATCAAGCGTGAATCTGACAGATACTTAATATAGTTCATAACAGTTGCACGACTTGTGTTTATCTCTTTTGCCAAATTGCTTATATTAGGCGACTTTGGACCTTCTAAAGCAAGCAGATAGAAAAGCGTCTTAATCTTTGTAAGGTACTTCAATTCTATTTGTTTAATAAGCAAAATATCCACCTCGGTCATCATGTTCATTGTCTTCAGTAAGTTTTCAGAATAATTTCTGTTTTCCAAAAAGAAAGGATAATAACCATGATGAATATAATCTTGAAAATATTTTAGCGGACTGACCTTTGGCAAAATTTGCATTGCTATTTGTTCGTGGTTCTTTATAATATCGTCAAGCGAGTAGGTTGGGAAATTATGTCCTGACATATAATTCAAGAACTCCCTAAACGAGAATCCCCGTAGATTGTAACTCTTGACAATACCATTTAGCTCTGGGTTTTCTTCTTTAAGGCGCATGACGCTCGACCCTGTAAAGACAATCTTTAATTCAGGATAGTTGTCGTAGCATTTACGCAACTCGCTGCTCCAGTTGGGTTGCTTGAAAACTTGGTCGATGAGTAGAACCTTTCCGCCACCTCTATAAAAATCTCCAGCAAAGTCGGCAATTCCTCTTTCCTGAAAATAGAAGTTATTCATATTTATATAAAGGCACTGGCGGTCGTTAGCACCAAATCTTTCTTTCGCATATTGAAGAAGGAAGGTCGTTTTTCCTACACCACGTGTACCTTTAATGCCTATCATTCGGTCGTTCCAATCTATTTCGTCCATAAGCATACGGCGCACTGGAGCATGGTTGTGCTCCACTAAGTAGGCGTGAGTACGGAAAAATGCGTCCATCTTTATTTGCTAAATTATTTCATACTAAGATAATGCTAATGGCAAAACACACTTTCTACATATATGCGCATAATAGCATTTCTCACGTGCAAAGATAATATTTATTTCTCGAATTTGCAAACTATAGATTGCAAAAACGTGTTTTTTACTGTTATTTATATTTTGTCTTCTTGTATATTTGCTGTACCTTTGCAATACGATATAGTAAAAACATAATGACACTTCATATATTCAACCCTGAACACGATATGTCGTTGGCGCAGAATAGTCCTAACTACACTCCGTCGCGCGCTGCATTGCAAATACGTAATGACTTGGCTTTCTTGCCCTATATATGGGCGAAGCAAGGCGATGCCGTGTTGGTAAATGATGTTACGGAAGCGTGTGCCTCGGTTGAAAAACTTCGATTGAAAAAGAAAGAAGTACGTTTTGTTGATGCAAGTATTTTAGAAAGTATTTCTGACAAGATAGAAATTATTTCACCGTGGGGCTGGAACTGTACGCTCAAAGAGCAATTACGACGGGTAGGAATACCACAAAAACTTTTACCCTCTGACGAACAGTTGGCTAAAATAGCCGATTTGAGTAATAGAAAGTTTGCAGTTGATTTGCTCTCTGCTTTGAAAGCATTGTTACCTGCAAATGCTATTGTGGGCAAATCGTATTATTTTGACAATCTTGACGATTTACGTGCGAAAGCAAAAGATATAGGAAAGGCTGTCATCAAGGCACCTTGGAGTGGCAGTGGGAGAGGACTTCGGTTTACTGATGAAGAAATTTCCACAGTCCATTTGAATTGGGCAAAGAATGTTATAGCACAACAACAAGGTATTATTTTAGAACCTTATTATAATAAGGTGAAAGACTTTGCGATGGAGTTCTATGTGGAAGAAGACGGTGTGAAGTATTGTGGTCTATCGGTTTTCTTATCTTTACATGGTGCCTATACTGGAAGTATTATTGCCAATGAGGACAAGAAACGGAACCTATTGGGGCAGTTTGTTAATATAAAAGTGTTAGATACGGTAAAAGAAAGCTTGACAGACTTGTTGGAACAGGATATCAAAGGTAAGTATAAAGGACCTTTAGGTGTTGACATGATGATAGTTGAAAGCAAACGTTCGTCTGATTTTACAACTTCATCTTATTCCATTCACCCCCTTGTAGAAGTAAATCTTCGTCGTACAATGGGGCACGTGGCTTTATCGCTCTATGATGAAATAAAGGCACAAAACAAGGTTATGCAGATTACGTTTGATGGTTCACACCACAGGTTAGAAATAAATGATAGTGTGTAATAGAATTTTTCTCACTGTTTGTAGATAAACAACATACACGAAGAAAACATCTAAAGAAATAATGTTTTCTTCGTGTATATTGTTTTTATGAATCTATTTAAAACTTAAATATCAGCTGTACGTCTACCATAGAATAGTCTGGTTTAGCCAAACTGCGGTCGTGAACGTGAGCATATTCGCTTGAAAGTTGCACATTCTGATTAAAGTCGTAGTTCAAACCAACTTCACACAAAGTGCGTTGTTGCTCTGCGCCCTTTGAAGGTTGGTACATATCGTAACGTGCTTTAGCATAAAGCTTTTTCTTTACGATAGGTGCTATAACAAGAGCATAAACACCTTGCGCTTTGTTACCATTGCTGCTGAGAGTACAATCTTTCGCAGCGGCATCGTTTGTATTTACAAGCGATTTTGCAAATGCTTCACCTGTGCTGTGTATATACTCTGAACGGAAAGTCCAATCGTTTGCCGCATATTCTGCAGAAATAGCATAGCGACGTTGTTGCAACTTACGAACGCCATTTTGTGTTATGCCGTTTTCGTCAACCCATGTACCTTTACGAGCATACGAACCTGTCCAGCCGAACCAGCCAATACGCATACCTTCGATTGGCATAACCCAAACACCACCAATGATATTTTTCTGTTCGTCTACATCTTTCATGTTGATACCTTGACCGTTAAATACACCAACCTGATAGTGCAGCAAGTTTCTGCCAGCAGAGTTTTTCAAGAAGTCGCCTTGAATCTGTACACCTATATCGCGTCCGTTAGAGGCGTGTCCTCCTGCTCGGTCAGCAAACCCCGATAATTTATTAATTACTTGTGAATAGCCCATAAAACCTTGTTTGGTAGGAGATATTGGATTTTCAAAAGTAAATGGATTTTTGAATTGACCGATTTTCACACGAAAGAAAGTGTATTTTTGCCATTCTGTGAACAAATCAAGAACACGTGGTGATGAACCTAAAGTAGATGTGTTTCCATTGATTTGAATTTGTGCTTTCCAAGCCCAATCGTCAAAGAATTTACCATCGAGTATAACACGACCTAAACGCAAATTAAACGAATTTGCCTTCGCATTTTCTTGGTCTGTGAATTGATACTGTGCAATACCAAACCCCGATAGCTTCACATTGTTTACCCACTTCGCCGTTTGTGCAGATGCATTAGAAATTATTAATGCCATAGCTGCCACCATGAAAAACTTTTTCATAAATCTCTTTTAAATATTCTACTGAGTTTACTGTCTTACGCAGCAAAGATAATAATATTTAATAGAAAACAAAAATAATTCTTAACTTTTTATCATTAAACTCTATTGAAAACAACCATAAAAGCTTGTTATATATAATATGTATAGTGCTTTTAGAGGTTTTTACAACTTCGTTTTAATTGATAAGTAACGTTGTTTGGAATAGTAGAACAGTATCAGCAGTTTTAGTGCAAGGCTGCTATGCAAACCAAAAAAAATAACTAACTTTGCAGCAAATATAAGAAAATGAGCAGGAAAAGGAAACCATTACCTATATTAGAAAAGGTTGAAATAGAAGCTGTTGCAGCAGAAGGAAAGTGTGTTGCACACGTAAACGATATGGTTGTGTTCGTTCCATTTGTAGTGCCAGGCGATGTTGTGGACTTGCAAGTGTGCAAGAAACGTCATAGCTATTGCGAAGCTACGGTGGTGAGAATGGTACAACCCAGCCCCATTCGTATTGCCCCTAAATGCGAACACTTTGGTATTTGCGGAGGTTGCAAGTGGCAAAACCTTCCTTATAAAGAGCAGTTGGCTGCCAAGCAGCAGCAAGTTATCGACCAACTGACACGAATCGGAAAGGTTGAACTACCAAAAATATCGCCCATTTTAGGTTCTGAGAAAACAGAGGAATATCGTAATAAACTGGAATTTGCTTGTTCCAACAAGCGTTGGTACACCAAGGAAGAATTGGAAGCATTGCCCGAAGGCGTAGGTTTAGCGCAGGGTGCAATAGGCTTCCATATAACGGGCGCATTCGATAAGATTTATCCTATTGAGAAATGCGTGTTGATGGACGACTATTGCAATAAGGTGAGAAATGCTATTTATAATTATGCTTTGGAGCATAACCTTACCTTCTTTGACATCAGGGAGCAGCACGGCTTGTTGCGCGACATTATGATGCGAAACTCGAATACTGGCGAATGGCTGGTGCTTGTTCAATTCCATTACGATGAAGAAGGCGATGAAGAAAGAGCAAAGGGCTTAATGCAGTTTATAACTGATGACTTTCAGGAAATCACTTCATTATTATATGTAGACAATCAAAAAGGCAACGACACGTTCAACGATTTGGAACTGACCGTATTTAAAGGCAACGACCATATATTTGAACTGATGGAAGACCTTCGTTTCAAGGTTGGAGCAAAGAGTTTCTATCAAACCAATACCGACCAAGCCTACCATTTATATAGTGTGGCACGCAATTTTGCCAACCTTACAGGCAACGAATTGGTTTACGACTTATATACAGGTACGGGAACCATTGCGAACTTTGTTGCTAAAAAGGCGAAGAAAGTAATAGGTATAGAATATGTGCCCGAAGCGATAGAAGATGCGAAAATAAACTCTGAGATAAACAATATAGCCAATACGCTGTTCTATGCTGGCGATATGAAAGACATTCTGACCGAAGAGTTTATAAGACAGCACGGTCGCCCCGACGTTATTATTACCGACCCACCTCGTGCTGGTATGCACGCCGATGTGGTGAATGTGATACTGGGTGCGCACCCACAACGAATAGTTTATGTAAGTTGCAACCCTGCAACACAAGCTCGCGACTTGGCTCTTTTAGACAAAGACTACCGAGTTGTAGCTGTTCAGCCTGTCGATATGTTCCCACATACACCCCATGTAGAGAACGTTGTGTTGTTGGAAGCAAGGGAAAAGTAAAGCGCACGAAACGACAACGGATAGGGGAGAAAGGAAACCATCGATGCTTATTAAAGCAATTGGTTTTCTTATTCTTGCTGAAGGCAAATTCTGAAAGAAACCTTCGGTTTTGTAAAGATAAATCCGTTAAAAAGTGGTAACTGCGTTTTGACATTGCAAAAGCGGCTGTTTTGCGTTGCAAAACAGCCGCTTTTACCGTGTAAAACCTACGCTTTTGGAATGCAAAACAATAGGTTTTATAACACGCTGATGATGAGACAGTTATACGATAGGTGTTCTTGTGAAAAATATTTACAGCTTTATCGTCTTTTTATGTCAGTCAAGCAAGCTGTCTTCACTAAGTTTCTATCGTTCCATAGCAAGGTCTAAAAGGTGTGATTTCGCAGCAAAAAGGTTGCGAATTATAACTTGTTATGAAAAAATAATTGGCAAATCGGGAAGTTTATTGTAACTTTGTCCCAAATTATTTAAGATAAATGGCACATAGAAGTTTAGATCAATTAGACAAAAAAATTCTTAGCCTTATTGCAGAAGATGCACGTATTCCATTTTTGGAAGTAGCACGTGAATGTAAGGTAAGTGGTGCAGCGATTCACCAAAGAATTCAGAAACTAACAAACTTGGGTATTCTCAAAGGTTCACAATTTATTATCGACCCAGAAAAGATAGGTTATGAAACCTGTGCTTATATGGGATTAAACTTAAAGAACCCAGAGAATTTTGATGAAGTTGTAGAGGCTTTGAAGAAAATCCCTGAAGTTGTGGAATGTCATTTCACAACGGGCGAGTACGATTTATTCATTAAAGTCTATGCTCAAAACAATCATCATCTTTTAAACATTATCCACGATAAGCTCCAAGCATTGGGGTTGGCTCGAAGTGTAAGTATCATCTCTTACAATGCAGTAATAGAACGTCCACTTCCAATCAACGACTTTGCTATTGGAGATTGTTCGGAAACGGTTGAAGATTAAACATTTACAAATAGCAATTCAAGCACTTCTTACCATAGATAAAAGGTTGTTGCAAACTTTTATTCCATTGGTAGAAAGTGCTTGAATTGTTTTCTTACCTTATCGTTTGATAAAGAAATAGCCGACTTTATGGCTCACTTTTCGTTTCGCTGAATGGGCACGAAGTCGATAAGTGCCATTTTTAAGACTATAAATATTTAAGGTGTCGCGATGCGAAGCAACATAGTAAATCTTCATAACTGTATTGCCTTGCATCGTTTCAACGGTGAAATAGTCTATATCCATTGCGTTGAAATCTTCTGGAATGGTAACTGTTTCACCATCATTTGTAAGTAGTCTGCTTTCAAAACCTTCTTTCTCGAATACACTTTGCAGCGCATCGCTTTCATTTCCATACCTGTCCATTGCAGTAATGGCGTAATGCTGATGCTTTGCCCCTTGATGTACGAACGATGTTCCTTGAAATCTTGCTATGACAAGATTGCGAGGGTCTTTCACGTCTACAGGGTGGCTGTTGCTCATGTATATATTATAATAAGGTGAATTTCCTTTCCAACGTATCGTTTTTGCTCCTTGCGCTCCTATCAGCGTTACCACAGAGTTGCCTTGAGCGTAGTTAGGAGCTTTGGGTTTTCTACGGCTTATCCATGTCAGAGCAGGTGTAAGTGCGGGCACAGCGTTAAAGCGTTTCTCAAAGTTATATACACCTTGTTGGTTGTCTAACAAGAATTTAGAGCGGAAATGCGCATGTCCCATTCCCAACCATCTGCTCACGTGCATTTGTCGGGTGAGTTCTTCAAGTCCCCAATTTCCTTCTCGTGGGTCGAGAAAGTATGTTCCAAGTCCTGAAACAATATCGTGTCCATTGGAATTTTCCACCCAGTCAGCACTGAATGGGTAATAATTGTCGCCCCGCCAATATTGCATAGGGTAGAGCTGATCCATTATTCGCGTCTTCACCCATAATTGCGCATCTTGCGAAACACGATTTTTGGCATTGTAGTTTTTCGATGAATATCTGCTTAAATCATCGTACTTTCCAATAGGCGAGCAAGAAATCTTTACCCAAGGTTTGAGTTTCTTCACTCTATAATTTATTTCTCTGACAATGTTGGTTATGTTTTCTCGGCGTGTTTCTGGTGTGTCGCCATTCCTATATGTTGGGTATGGCCAACCGTCAGGATACCTTATATAATCTAAATTGATGCCATCTATATCGTAGTTTCGGGTAATTTCTGCACAGATTTCTCCTAAATACCCAGCAATCTTAGGGTCTTCAGGGTTTACATAAGAACCTGTTGAGAAGCTTCTAATGCTAAATCCTTTTTCTTTCATCAGTCTGCAGCCTAACGATTTAGCAGCTCCGACAGGCATTGCAGCTACCCACGCATGTATTTCCAATCCACGTTTATGGCATTCTTCAACAGCAAATGCCAATGGGTCGTAGTTTGGATTTCCATCTTCTCTGCCTGTCAAGCATTTGTCCCAAGGTTCTATGTTAGACGGATAAATGGTGGCTGCACGCACACGCGTTTGCAACAGAACGGTATTAATGTTTGCAGCGACATATTTATCTAAAATATCAATGAGTTCCTGCTTTTGTCTTTCAATACCTTCCTCCGAGTTTGCAAATGTCTTTGGCCAGTCAAGGTTGTTTAAAGTAGTTAGCCAAACAGCACGGGTTTCACGCTTCTTGAAAGGTTTTGTGTCCCAATTTATAAATATTTCGTCCGTTTGTGCAAAGCAATTTATCGTGAAACAGCTTAGTAATATCAGTGTAATTAACTTTTTATTCATACGTTTTAAAGCATATTTGTAAGCAAAAAGCAGAGAACTTATTTGCAAATCAGGCACAAAGATAGGCAATAATTTTTGTAATTCAAATATTTCTACTACCTTTGTCAATGGAATTTAGCAATAAATAGATTTTACAATAACAGTATTATTATGATGAAGAAATTATCACTCCTTTTATTAGGATTAACATTATCATTAGGTATTCATGCACAGTTTCAAGAGGGTAAAGGCTACCTTGGAGCTTCTTTGACAGGTATTGACTTGCACTATAACGGGCACGATAAGTTCAATATCGGGCTTGAGGCAAAGGTTGGCTATTTGCCATGGGACGATATAATGTTGTTGGCAAGTGTAAGTGCTGAGCATAATGGTTCAAAAGCTGTGGCAGATCATATTGTTGTTGGTGCTGGTGCACGCTACTACATTACTCAAAATGGTTTGTACTTGGGTGCTGGTTGTAAGTTCTTGCACGCCAATCATAACTATAATGACATGTTGTTGGGTGCTGAAGTAGGCTATGCTTTCTTTATAAATCGTTCCGTAACAATTGAGCCAGCAATTTATTACGACCAATCGTTTAAGGATACTAAGTATTCTACAATAGGTTTAAAGCTTGGTCTTGGTATATATCTCTTCGACGATTAAGCCAGTATAACCGTTCAATTAGTATGCAACAATTTCCTTCTCAACTGCTTGAAAAGGCTGTTGGAGAGTTTTCTAAGTTACCGGGAGTAGGTCGAAAGACTGCTCTCCGGTTTGTTTTGCATCTATTACGCGAATCTAAAGATGATGTAGATGGCTTTACAGAGGCTATTTCTACAATGCGGCACGATATTAAATACTGCCATATTTGCCACAATATTTCCGACACTGACACGTGTTCCATTTGTGCAAACCCACATAGGGACGCTTCAACGTTGTGTGTTGTAGAGAATGTGCAAGATGTTCTTGCCATTGAGAATACTCAGCAATACAATGGTTTATATCACGTGTTGGGTGGAATAATCTCACCAATAGATGGTATCGGACCGAACGATTTGGAAATAGAATCGCTTGTAGAACGAGTGAAAACAGGTAAAATCAATGAGGTTATTCTTGCTTTAGCGAGCACAATGGAAGGTGATACAACAAACTTTTATATATCTCGCAAGCTGAAGGGGCTTGATGTAAAGCTAACAGTGATAGCTCGTGGTATATCGGTTGGCGATGAATTGGAATACACCGATGAGGTTACGTTGGGACGAAGCATACTGAATAGAACAATAATAGAAGGTTAAAGACACTATGGAACAAATACGAAAAACGCTTTTAACATTATTGGGAACTTTCTTGTTCGTATTAATCAGCATCGTTGCCATATATGAATCAGCTCTTGTTTTGCCAGGTAGTCTGTCTGGCGACAGCAGTCTTACGTATGTGCAGTTCGTTATGCAGCCTTTGGTATTGCTATTAATACCACTTGCCCTTTACTTGTTTAAGTTTCCGCAAGTTAGCAAAAGTGTTACCAACCCACAGTCCTATAAAGGTTTTCGCTTATGGGCTTGTGTGCGTATTTGCCTTCTTTGCATTCCCATTATACTGAATATCTTCTTCTATTATATATATGGTGAAGAGGTTGGATTCTTTTATTTAGCATTAATCTTAATGATTAGCATCTTCTTTATTTATCCAACTAAAGACAGATGTGAAAGCGAAAGGAACTTTAGAAAGGACAAAACAAACCAAAATAATGAAGTAAAACCATGAAATTAAGTATTATAATAGTCAATTATAATGTTAAATACTACCTTGAACAGTGTTTGTTAAGTGTTGAACGAGCTATTGAAGACATTGATGCTGAAGTTATTGTTGTAGACAATCACTCTAAAGATGGTTCTGTGGAATATATCGAACAGCGTTTTCCATGGGTAACCTGTATCTCCTCTTTGCACAATTTAGGATTTGCACGAGCGAACAATCTTGCCATCAAACAAAGCAATAGCGAGTATGTTTTACTACTCAATCCTGATACTTTCATTAGCGAAAACATCATAACTGACGCATTAAACTTTATGGACGACCATAAAAATGCGGGCGGATTAGGCGTTACAATGCTTACAACAAGTGGCTCACGAGCAAAAGAAAGTCGCAGGGGCTTCCCCTCTCCGATGGTCTCTTTCTATAAGATGATGGGACTTTGCGACCGCTTTCCCAACCACCCGAAGTTCGGACACTACTACATGAGCAATATGCCTTGGGATAAATCGGGACAGATGGAGGTTATTAGCGGAGCCTTTTGCCTATTGCGTCGGGCTGCATTAGATAAGGTTGGACTCCTTGACGAGGCATTCTTTATGTATGGAGAAGATATTGATTTAAGTTACAGAATCTTGAAAGGAGGATTTGAAAACTGGTTTTTCCCTTCTACAATATTACATTATAAAGGCGAAAGCACGCAGCGTTCGAGTTTCCGATATGTCCATGTCTTTTATGCGGCAATGCTCATTTTCTTCCGTAAACATTATAGCGGAATGAGCTTTTTGCTAAGTATACCCATTAAGGCTGCCATATATTTGAAGGCAACGACTTCGCTGTTGCAAATGTTATATAGAAAATCTAAAAAGCTTTTAGGCTTTATTTCTCATTCGCATGCAATAGAATCGAATTACATCTTTATAGGGAACGAAGATAATATAAAGCGTTGTGAGGAGATAGCAAAGAGTAGGGGAGTAGCAGCCAAATATATAATAGGTAATAAAGAAACGTTACCGAACGGCCATCTTGACACGCAAGAGCTGATAGAAGCGAAGACTTTAAACTATGTGGTTTATGATATGGACGCCTATTCGTATGGCGATGTGCTTTCTATCTTTGCTGTTCAGCCTCAAGACAATGTACATATTGGTACCTACAATAGGCGGGCAGACTGCATAATAACTGAAAAAGAAATTCTGAAATAATGGAAATGAAAGAAGTGCGTCTTCGTGCAATGGAGCCTGAAGACTTAGACTTGCTTTATAAAATAGAAAATGACGAGAGATTATGGAACGTCAGCACTACCAACGTTCCATATAGTCGTTATGTGCTTCGCGACTATATAGCGAATGCAAAGAACGATATTTTTGCCGACAACCAAGTCAGATTAATCATTGAAACCGATACCAAGACAAACATAGGCATATTGGATTTGGTGAATTTCGACCCCCGTCATCAGCGTGCGGAGTTAGGAATAATAATCTTGGAAGAGTTCAGAGGCAAGGGTTATGCCTATGCTGCAATTCAAAAGATAATAGAGCATGCACGGAAATATCTTCATCTTCGCCAAATTTATGCTTACATAGATGCGAACAACGAAGCATCTTTAAAATGCTTGGAATCGGTTGGATTTCAGAAAAAAGCTTGTCTGAAAGATTGGTTTTTTGAAACCAATGACTTCCACGATGCTTATGTAATGCAATTTTTTTTATAAAAAACCGCCATTCTGTTTGGCTATAATAAATAAAATTGCTATCTTTGCACTCGCTAAACAGAAATGGTAGTTAGCAGACGCTATTTGGTGCGTTAGTTCAGTTGGTTAGAATGCCTGCCTGTCACGCAGGAGGTCACGAGTTCGAGTCTCGTACGCACCGCAAAAAATCCTAAACTTTATGAGTTTAGGATTTTTTTGTTTTATGTCTGAATGAGTTTTACAAGAACTGTTGTTTAAACATCTAAACGCCAAAGCAGTTCGGTAAGTCCTTTGGGAAGAGCTTTTAACGATGATGTAGTAGGGTAGAAGTTAAAACCTTCGTATTCAAAGTTCAGTAAATCTTCAGGTTCTGTTATCTTGTTTTGAAGAACATATCGTGTCATTGCACCCCGACAGCTCTTTGCATACACGATTACATTCTTCAGTTTGTCGCCATCAAAAACCTTAAAATACGGCTGAACAACAGTAACTTCGTTGAGAATCTTTTTCCAATCGAATATATGTTGGTATTCTTCGGTTGCCAGATGCAGCAAGATGCCATCATCAGCCTTAACCGATTCTATGAGAATATCGGTCAGCAAAGGTTTCCAAAAATCAAAAATACTTTCTCCATTACTTGCTTCAAGTGTTATTTTTCCTTCAAGTCGATAGGGATGTATCATATTGTTTGGACGCAACAAGCCATACAAGAAACTTAGTATCCACAAATGATTATTGCCAAATTCCATATCGCTTGCCTCAAGCGTATGTGCCTTTAAGCATTTATAAGCTTGTCCGTTATAAGCCAAAATAGCAGGCATCTTATTTTCTTCATTGAAGAAATCAAGGAAATTCAGTTTAGCTGCCTGTGCCAAACTTATGCTGCACTTTAGTTCCGATTTAAGTTCTTCAACAGTGTGTTCTCCCAATTCGAGTGCAAACCTGTCTGTCTCATTGTGGAACAGGGGTTCTGTAACCTCGTTAAGATGCACACTTGTTGTTGCATTCATTAATTTTGCTGAGGAGAGTATAATCTGCATATTATCAGTAGTTTACATTTTAATAATTGTTTCCAATAAGCCCTTACATCCATCTTCTATTAAGTCTAAGGCATATTCAAACTCTTTTGCACCTCCATAATATGGGTCTGGTACAGATGTTTCTCCTTTATATTGAACGAAAAAGTCTTTCATCTTAACCGCTTTAGCTCTTTGGTCTGCACTTTTCGCTTGGTTGCAAATCTCAGAATAATTGTCATCGTCCATCACAATAATGTAATCAAACGCATCAAAATCTGTATTTCTATCGAACTGTCGTGCTATATGGTCTATCTTGTAGCCTCGCTTTGCACCGTGTTCACGCATTCTTCGGTCTGGCAAATCGCCTATATGCCAATTTCCAATTCCTGCAGAATCGATGGTGAAGTTATGCGAAAGTCCTTTGCTCTCAGTTAAATGATGCATTACAGCATCTGCTGCTGGAGAACGGCAGATGTTTCCTAAACATATAAAAAGCAGGTTGTAATGCCGTTCTTTATTTATAAATGTATCCATATTCTAATATCTTTTTATAGTGTGCCTACAAATTTACTGAAAAATTATGGTTTTCTGTCAGTATTTATTTATATTTCATTTTCTCATTCATTATAGTTCAGTTTTGTAAAGATAATTCCCTTAAAAAGTGATAACTGCGTTTTGGTGTTGCGAAAGCGTAGGTTTTGCGTTGCAAAACATACGCTTTTACCGTGCAAAACAGCCGCTTTTGGAATGCAAAACAATAGGTTTTACAAGACATTGATAAACAGATAGTTATACAATAGTTATCGTCGTGAAAAATATTTACACATTTCCTGCGCTTTAAAAGCCGTATTATTATAAACTAATCAATGTTATGATAAATAACGTTCGTAGAACTAAACCAATTAAAATTGGTTTAGTTAAAGTTATTATTCCTCTATACTTTTTCCATTAGACTTCCACTCCAAGATGCCGCCTAACAGATTGTAAGTTTTAAAGCCCGATGCTTTTAAGATTTCACAAGCCTTTGCTGAGCGTCTTCCCGAACGACAATAAACAGCTACTGGCTTTCTTTTGTCAAGTTTCTGCTTAGCTATTGTAGCAAACGTATCTTTCAGTACGTCTATATTCTGTGCATCTTTTATGTGTCCTTCCTTGTATTCTTTTTCGGTACGGACATCGACAACTTGAACATTGCCTTTCTGTATTAGCTTCTCAAACTGATTGACATCTATATTGTCAAATGCTGCTTTTGGCGAATTGCAGGCAACAAAGCCAACAAACGCAGATAGAATTATAGAAACTCTGATGCTGTTTTTTAGAATATTCTTCATATTTGTAATTCTTTTCTTGAGCAAAATTAGCTAATTCCTATATAAATCTATGAATATGTGCAGAATATTCATTTACTTTTAAGAGATATTAACTTTGTCTGTGGATAAATATTTAAAGTTTCGGAGAATTTTTATTTTCTATTGCTTAAATCATTTTTTTACTGTATATTTGCATGTATATGAAATCCTCATCTTGATGTATTGGGAATGGTGGAATATAACAATGCACCTCTCCCCTACTGATTTGAAGAAGAAAATAGTATAAGAAACTTATAAGTAACAAATATGAATAGAAAGTCGATACAGCAAAAACTATCATTAGCCATTGCTTCTATTGCATTGGCAATGGGCATTTCTGCCTGTAAAACTCCTAAACAACAGTCTGATATGCAGGTCATTAATCTTACTCCAAACGTGAAATTCTTGTTTAACAAAAAGGGAGAATGCTATGTGAAGAACAAACAGAAGATTTCTGAAAAGGAATTTCAAGACCTAACGGGTTTTGGCGGTTTTATGTGGGTTTCCACCCGTATTATAAATGAAGACGGACAGTTAGATACGAAAGATTATTATCGTTCTATGGTTGGACTTAATCCTGTTAACTATTATTTCAAAGGCGGGAAGTGCCATACATTCTTCTTTTCGTCGGCTACGGGAAAAACTGTCAGTTACGAATACACTTACAGGTACGATGCAGAAAGTAATCGCCTGACAATAGACGACTTTGCCGACATAGACATTATAACGCTATCGGAAGGGGCAATGGAGGTGGTTCAGCCTATGGGAGCCTTCCCTAACGGAAAGCCACGATATGCCTATACGGTTTACAGGCGTGCTGGCGATGAAGAAGTATCGAGTATATTAATGCGTTCAGGTCTGCTTAAACCGTCGATAAACTTAGACGAATTGCCTGAAGAAGAAAAGTAAATACAATTTAAAAATGCGCATACAAGAGTATCAACCACTCAAGTGTGCGCATTTCTTTATAGTATAAGGTAGTTTCATCGAACCGTTATATGAAAACACCCTTGCTTCTTTTCGTATTTTATATGGCAACGACCCTGTTTGCGTAAATCGTTTAACACCTCGCTTAAAACCCACTTTAGCGTGTCGTCGCACACTGGGCGTGTTATAGGCGAATACTTATTGTAGGCAATGTCAAACGTTGTCCCATAAAGGTGGCAACTGTTTTCGGTTGCATTATGGTTGTAACGTCTGAGCTTTTCAACATCTTCTTTCGTCCGCAAAACACTTGTAACCAATAGCTTTGTAAGTGGAATGTTCTTTACTTGAAGACTGTCGAAGAAGTTGCGCCCTATGTCTTGGAGCAAGATAGAAGCTGTTGGCACAAGATACGGAATGCTGCTCGACAAACGTTTCACGTCATAAAAAGGATTGCTACCTATATATACAAGTTCTTTTTTACGCGACTCTGCGTCTTCCCTGTTTCTGACAGCCTTTACAGCATACTTCATTGCCGATTTGTATTGTACGTGTTGCGAATCGGGAAAACTTTCATCATAGTTTGCCACACCAATGATACGGTGTTTTATTTCTTTTCCGTTTGCATCAAAAAACTGTGTCAAACCATTACTTGGCGCAAAGGATTGAGCAGTTGTTTTGATTTCTTCTGATGATTCTTTACTTTCAGAAAAGCTTGGCTGAATGTGTGTTGTATCTCTTAGTGAAGTTTTTTCTTTAACAGTGTAAGATGGTTTAGCCACGGAAGGAAAAATAAGCCTGACAACCGCCAAGAAAGCTGTTGTAGCCATAAAACCTATTAAGAAATTATTCTTTGTTATCTTCCATTTTGTTTTCATTGGTACAAATATATACACAAAAAAGATAATTCCCAAACAAAAACTTCATATTTTTGGTGGCAGATTCTAAAAACCAGCTTTGCAGGATTTTATTTTCCGTTCTGCAAGATATTGATTTATTTCCTCTGCGGTAAGCTTTCTCACCTGTGTATTTGCAAATTCCTTGTATTCTTCCATACGAAAAAGCGGAGCCATCGCATCGCAAGACTTTCCCCTACTCTTCTTCAAATATAGTTCCAAGTCTTCCCTGTCTGCAAAGATTTTATACGAATACCTACCCTTTTCGCTCTTTATTTCGTAGATACCGCAGGGCTTTTTCATCGTGTAGTCTGCAGTACGCAGATACAGCCGTGCTATCTCCACCGACCTGAACGGAAAGTTCCACCTTTGCAACCCTCGCTTCGGGTCGTGCTCTATGCAGATGCACCTTCCACAGCTACCGCATATATATTGTGTATGGTGCTTCAGGCAGTCCAAAGGGTTGAGCAATGGCGTAATCCGACTTTCGTTGGTGTAACATTCTTCACATATCGTCATTTTGCAATTCATCTATTTTCGTAAATATATTTCGCTTCTTTGCACGTGTTTTCGCATGTTCAGATGTCTTCAGTGCAAATATAACAAAAAGACAATGTGCCGCCAAGAAAAGTCATAATCTTTTTGTTTGGCTCACTTAACCTACTTCAAAAGAATTACCTCTAATTCCTGAATATTGGGCATAAAAACTGTAAATATTCTTCACAACAGCATCTGTCGCCTAACCATCTTATTATCAGTATATTGCAAAACCTGTTGTTTTGCATTCCAAAAGTAGCTGTTTTGCACGGTAAAAGCGTAGGTTTTACAGCGTAAAAGAGCCGCTTTCGCAATGCCAAAGCGCAGTTGTCGCTTTTTAAGGGAATTATCTTTACAAAACGGTGTTGTATCTATTGCTGACAGTAGCTACCCTATGAAAACAATAAATTGAAACTAAAGAATGTTAAACCGTGCAGTATTTTGATGTAAACCGACTTTTATTTAACAGAAAAATGTTACTTTTGAAAAGTGCATAGTATGAATTACCGCTTGTGCGAATAGCGAACAAAGAAACGCTCAAAGAAGTTTATACGACCATAACAGCATTCATATATTAGTTATAACATTTTAATTCATCTTATTATGAAAAAAGTATTTTACAGTCTGATATGTATTATTGCATTATCAGCGTGTTCATCGGAAAATATTGCTCTTGAAGCATTAAAAGTTTACGATGTGTCTAACTCGGCTTGTAAGACGACAATGTCAAAAGAAGAAACACGTAACGCAACTCCAACAATCCTTAGTATTGAATTGGGAGAAGATGGTATTGCCCAATGTTCATTCCAAGATGTGGAAGCCAACTGCGCAGTAAGAAACATCTATGTAAAGGTTATCAACCAAGACAAGCAAATTACACTTGTTGTCTATAACAATGTTCTTGAAGCGTTTGCCGATTGTATTTGCAAGTACGACGTGAGTTTCAAGATGAGCAAACTGGTGCCTGGCAGTTACCAACTGAAAGTTTATTGTGCAGGTCCAGGTATGAAATACGACGAAAGGTATATAGCATATAATGGAAAGATTAACATTGCACAGAACAAAAAGACAATTGTTACTTTTAGTACACCACTGATATTACCTGAGAGTTAAAAGTGTTTCATCTTAAAATACCATTATTATAAATAAGGTAAGAATAAGCTACAAAGTTTGCATAGGTGCACATTCGAGGGTTTATTAAACTTAAAACATAAGATAGAGGGCATATTAATTTGATGTGTCCTCTATTTTCCTCTTGCAGACAAATATCTAAGAGAGAACTGCCGAAACCATAAGGAAAGCTCATTCTCTTTCTTTTGTTTAATATATTTGCTTAAAGTAGCTATATATGAATATCTTAACAGGTGGAAGCTTATCGTTATTTTCTACAGTTTTCTCAATATTTATAGCAGGCAGGAGAGTATAAAATATATTGTATTCTTTTTAATTTCTACATGAGAAAATTGTTACTATAAAATAAAATATGTATCTTTGCACACATTATAATAAAGAATCTGACTAAATAACTCTGCGGGCTTCATGGAATCCTATAGGTGGAGGATGTGTTAGAGAATTCTGTTCTAACCTTTTTAAATTATTAGAAAGGGAGGACGAGACGTATTCTCAAAACAACTTATAAATTATATAATAACACATTCTCTCAACAAATACAGTAAGGTTCTTTATAACAAATCCATAAATTACACACTACTACAATGTTGGAAAAATCATCAAAGATATATATTGCCGGGCACAGAGGCTTGGTTGGTTCAGCTATTTGGAGCAATCTGAAAGCACGTGGATACAACAATCTTATCGGACGTACACACCACGAGCTCGACCTTACCAACCAACAAGCTGTTGAAGATTTCTTTGCAGAGGAACGCCCAGACGCAGTGGTCTTGGCAGCGGCATTTGTTGGCGGCATTATGGCAAACAGCCTTTACCGTGCCGACTTCATAATGCAAAATATGCAAATGCAATGCAACGTTATTTCGTGTGCATATAAATATAAGGTAAAAAAGCTACTCTTCTTAGGTTCTACGTGCATCTATCCGAAAAATGCACCACAGCCAATGAAGGAAGATGCTCTGCTTACTTCGCCATTGGAGTATAGCAATGAAGAGTATGCCATAGCAAAGATTGCAGGACTAAAAATGTGCGAAAGCTACAACCTGCAATACGGCACGAACTATATAGCGGTAATGCCGACAAACCTTTACGGGCCAAACGATAATTTCCATTTAGAGAATAGCCACGTAATGCCAGCAATGATGCGCAAGGTTTATCTTGCAAAACTCATTCACGAGGAGAATTGGGACGCAATAAAGGTGGATATGAACAAACGCCCTATCAACCCTGTTGCCAAACTCTGCGAACAAATTGGCAGTGAAAATGTCGATGGCAACTCCCCTAAGGAGCGCATACTGAAGGCATTAGCATTTTATGGAATTGAAAATAACAAGGTAACACTTTGGGGGACAGGCTCGCCTTTACGTGAATTTCTGTGGAGCGAAGATATGGCAGACGCTTCAGTACACGTATTGCTCAATGTAGACTTTAAAGACATCATTGGCATTGAAAAGTATTCAAGCGTATTCTACGAAGTAAAAGCCGATGGAGAAGTGGACCGCAACAATAGCGATGGGCGTGGTGGTGCAATACCAAAACTCGGAGAGATACGAAATTGCCACATCAATGTTGGAACAGGAAAAGAGCTAACCATTAAAGACTTGTCAACATTAGTAGCAAAGGCTGCAAACTTTACAGGCAGCATCGTTTGGGACGAAACAAAACCCGATGGCACACCACGAAAGCTCATAAATGTAGATAAGCTCCACTCTTTAGGTTGGAAACATAAAGTAGAAATCGAAGAAGGTGTGAAGAAACTATATAATTGGTATCAAGATTCGTTAAAGAACTAATACCTCGTATATGATACTAACAAAGCTATATACAGACAATTGCTATTGGAAAGCTTCAAGGTTCTTCCTAATTTTTATTATATGCAACTTTGTTGTCAGTAAATCTTTTGCACAGGTTTATAGCTTTCAAACAAGAGAATTCTTTAAAAATACAAAAGAGCTAACAAAAAATAAGAATACATATTATACCAGCCACGCTGAGATAAACGGAAAACGCTGGAATGTAGAAACAGACGCAGAAATTAGCAGTGCTGATTTTCTTAAAGTTGGTACTGTAAATAAAGGGGTGTCGTATATAGTATTGAAAACTGCTTTTACTGATTTTCAAATCAAGAAAATAACAGTTATTGCAGGCACGAGTAATCAACCTAAAGTAATGGAATCGCTGAAAGCTGAAATATGCATTGGAGATAAACAAACGTCAGCTATAAAGAAAGATTTTCAAAGTAATCTTATTTCTTTCTACTTCGATAATATAAACAGCAAAGGGGAACTTGAGCTTAAAATTGCGTTTAATGACAATATAAAGAACTTTATAGTTATACGAGACATTGAAATTGTAAATGAAATTGGTGAGCAAACAAACAATGCAACTGCTATTGCAAACAATAAAGATATAAAAGACAACTCCATACAAATCAACCGCACGTTGTCGAAAGATTACTGGAATACATTCTGTCTACCATTTGATGTAAACGAAGATTCTGTAAGATTGCTTTTAAATAATCCAGAACTGAAAGACTTTTCAGGAAAGATTGATGGTACAACAATGAAGTTCAGAGATGCAAAGGAAATCAAAGCTGGTATACCATACATTATAAAGCCATCAAAAGATGTTGTAAATCCAACATTCCGCAATGTTATTGTTACAGCAACAGAACCGAAAATAATAACAGACAACCAATCAAAGAACTACTCTTTTATAGGAACTTATAGCCCTACCGACTTAAAGACAGACGGCACAGAGCTGTTTCTTGGCGATAAAGATTATCTTTACAAGCCTTTCGCAAACGACAAAACAATAAATGGTATGCGAGCATTCTTCAGAATAAAGAACAACACATCGCAGGCAAGGCAATCACAATACAGTATATCCATAGACGAAACTACGTTTATTTCGTTGCCTAATATAAATATTCCCCCACCCTCAACGAAAGAAAAAATCTACACATTAGATGGTAGGCAAGTACATTCTACTCATAATTTAAAGGCGGGCATATATATCAAAAACGGCAAGAAGCTATATGTCCATTAATCTTAAAACCTTAAATTCTTTACCAATTAATGAAACACACAAGAGTATACGAACAACCAACTTCAACAACAATACATATAATAAGCTCTCACTTTCTCACAACTTCACCATCTAAGAATAGTGGTGTGAACAAAAAAGGAGATTTAGAAATAAATATTAATCCAGAAGAAGGCGGTGCAAGTGGTGCGCATGCCAAACCATTCAATTTGGAGGAGTAGTTTTAAATTTGTCCTTATTAAATTATCACTTCCCTTCTGGAATATTGCTTAGGAATTATTAATAATGTCAGATATTTCATCTAATAATAAACGAATTGCAAAAAACACATTATTGCTATATATACGTATGGTGGCTGTAATGGGTGTGTCAATATATACAACTCGTGTATATTTAGACCAATTGGGAGTTAGCGATTATGGCATTTACAATATAGTTTGTGGGGTCGTAGGAATGCTTACTTTTTTTTCAAGCTCAATGTCAACAACTACAATGCGATACATTACAGTAGCTCTTGGTGAAGGAAATATTGAAAATCTAAAAAAAACATTTGCTGGTACTTTAAATATTCATATTCTCTTTGGATTCTGCATAGTCGTATTATTAGAAACAGTTGGTCTTTGGTTTGTAAATAACAAGTTAGTAGTTCCAACAGATCGATTAACAGCCATTAACTGGGTGTATCAATTTTCCATTCTTAGCACATTTATTGGAATAATACAAATCCCTTATAATAGTACCATCAATGCACACGAAGACATGGGAGTGTTCGCGTGGTTAGCAATATTTGATGTATTATGTAAATTAGGTATAGCCTATCTTTTATTGTTATCTCCCATTGATAAGTTGATCTTCTATGGCTTAATGTTATTTATTGTTAGTATTACAGTGTTTTTTATATATTATATATATTGTTACACTCATTATGAAGAATGTAGATTCAAATTATTCATAGACAAGAATATGTATAAGTCTATGGCTTCGTTCTCTGGCTGGTATATGTTTGGAGGCTTTGCTAATATATGCCGTGAAGAAGGCGTTAATATTATATTAAATCTTTTTTTTGGTACTTTAATAAATGCAGCGAGAGCCGTGGCTGTTCAAGTATCATCAGTGGGAAATAGCTTTATGTATAACTTTCTTGCTGCAGCCTATCCGCAAACAATGAAATATTATGCGGCAGGAAATATAAACCAAATGCAAATATTAGTTAACAGAGCTTTGAAATTTTCCTTTTTATTGATTTTTCTCATATCTGTTCCAATTATGCTGAATATTGATTTTATTTTAAATATTTGGCTTAAAGAAGTTCCAAATATGGCAAATACCTTTATGATATTAGTTTGCTTTGATTTTCTCTTTAAATCCTTAGTGGGAACTCCATTTAGTTGGTTAGTTGCAGCAAATGGAAAAGTTAGGAATGAACAAATTTTTGAAAGCATGACACTCTTCATGATTATTCCCATATCTTATCTATTACTTAAAAATAATCCAAATCCTATTATTCCATTTTTAGTTGTAATTATCTTTAACTCACTTTCAGGCATTATACGTTTATATTTTGCCCACCGATTAACTAATTATTCTATTTCCTCTTTTATAAAAGAAGTCTTATATCCAGTAACTAAAATATCCCTTATTACTGTTCCTTTACCATTTTATCTTAAACTTATTATATTTGATAATGATACATTCTATAGTTTTGTATTATCAACTTTGAGTTTTTATATTATAGTATTTCCCTTTTGTTGGAGATTTGCATTTAATAAAAATGAGAAAGAAGCGATTACTGATTTTTTACAGAGTAAAAATATATTAAGAAACACCAAATAGCTATAAATGGATTTATAAAAGTAAAGATTTTTAAAAAGATTATACTTTTCAATATCGTTATCTTTAATACGATTTAATAAAGTATTATATTTTTTAACAAATTCCTTCAATCTTTCATTATTACCTCCACCAATAAGATAATACTTAATGTCGAGTCCATCTTCTTTCAAGTCTGAAATTGCCTTCATTACATATTCCTGGCCTTTATATTTTAATTGTACCGAGGCAACAGTAACAATTTTTAACTCCTTGCAATTTGTTTTTTCTAGCTGTTTCTTTTTTTCATCAATATAGCTTTTACTTATCTCTTCAATAACAACATCAGAACACCCAATATTGTTATTTGAATTCGGGTATCTTTTCTGTAAGAATTTTTCTGTAACATATAAAACGTTTGGGGCCTTTTTTATAGTGTATCTTGTTTTTAAATACATTAGTACCATTAGCTAATTTTTCAGAAGCTATTTGAGCTTGATTAGCACCTTGGCTAAGTTTGTTAATAGCACTATTTACTTTTTTAGAATTATCATTTAATGTATTTAATCCATTAGATAAATTATTAACACCATCATCTAATTTAGAAACACCTGTTTTAACTTGTTTAACACCACTTGTTAATTTTCTACCTTGAGTAATTCCATTAGAATCTTTAGCAACTAATTGGTTAGCACCGTTTTTAAGCTTATTAGAAGCAGATTTAAGGCTATTTGCTCCACTCTTTAATGCATTACCATTCTGAGTTAACTTAGCAGCATTTTCAGCATTTAAAATAGCTTGTGCTTGATTAGCCAAAGGAACTAAACTAGGATTCATACTAGACATATTAATAATAGCATGTAATAATTGATTTTTATTAGTATTAATAGTATTAACACCATCAACATATTTGCCTATATTATCAATAACTTTATTAGAACCATCAACATATTGAATAGTACTATTTGCTAATTGTTCACTACCAGAAACATATTTATCAGTACCATTAACAATTGTATCCATTGAAGAATTCAAAGTATTAACACCCTTTTTCAATTCATTAGCACCATTACTAGCTTTAGAAACGCCTTTATCAAACTCAACATACTTATTATTAAGTTCTTTAGTTCCATTAGATAATGTATTCAATCCATCATTTAATTTTGATGTTCCATCATTAAGTTTACTAGCACCATCTGAAATAACTCTCAAATTCTCAGGAACTTTCCTTAAATTATCAGCTAAATTTTTAGTA
>ENA-OWLL01000082-OWLL01000082.1-metagenome-genome-assembly--contig:-NODE-82-length-24157-cov-5.241723_pt1 | contig 24157 bp, 24 predicted proteins | sample MGYA00245347_ERZ651098 | MGnify/ENA primary metagenome ERZ651098 (study PRJEB26857, sample SAMEA4031767) | metagenome | biome: human; feature: oral; material: saliva | place: Philippines | collected 2014 | study...
AGACTGATTAACAGTTCCTATGCTTATAGTCAATTCTTTGATTAATCTGCACTTAATGTCTAAAAGAAGCAATATCACATGCTCTTCTTTGAAATGCCGCATCTCTTCCATATATCTTTCAGAAATTTTGGCTGCATTATCAAGCGGTGAGTCGTATGAACGGCGGCTTTTCGCTATCCTTCTTGCCATACCAATATACGCTAACCAAAATTTCTATCAGTCTGCTATCTTTTGGTTTGATAGTAAGTCCCTTTAGAGCAAAGTCAATACAATCATCAAATTTTCCGAGAGTATCTAAAGTGCGACATAACCCATCGTAAGATTGGATGTTATACTGGTTAATCTCAATGGCAGACCTATAATAGTCCACTGCAGATTCCAAATAAACAACATTTTTATACCCTCCCCAAGCCCGATAGGTCTGTGCCTACGCTACCAGCAATATTTAAGTTATCTTTAACGGCTGTATCTCTAAGTTTTGCCATAGTTTAATCCTCCTTTTATGATTATCTAAATGTTAAAATAACCCCATAGGAGATAAAACTCCTATGGGGTAATAGTTTATTTCTTTTTCTTTGGTACAAGAATATCTAAAAGGATTCTTATAGCCTTAAGAATATATATAGGTTTAACAAACCCTTTGATTATACTAAAGAGTTTGATTCTGATTGCTCGTCTCTTGACGATAGTTCTAGTAGTACTCATACTAATTCTCCTTTTACATATTAAATTATTCTGCGGTTTAACCCAAAACCGTATTTAAATGTTTTAGAAGCCAGCGTATGAGAAATTTCGTACTATTCGTTCTTTATCATTAGTGTAGTCTTTATATACATCATTGAATACTTTAGACTCAATATGCCTCATTGCACATTGCTGTCTCATTTTATTCTGTAAATTATTCTTATAGAATTTACTTACAGCTGGACATTCAAAGCAATGATAACACTTGCATCCATCATCTTCAGAGATACTACACATTGGAGTTTGACTATATTCTTTAGAGAATGATTCAATTACCTCTGGATATAATCCAGTGAATACATCACCAATCTTAACTGTTTGGTTTTCATAGAATGCATCATCAGAGAAGTAACCACATGGGTACAATGACCCATCTATACCGACATGAAGGAAATGACCTAGATGTCGGCAACTAATAGCACGGAGTTTATCTTTAACACCAGCATATTTAGTATACAACATTGTGTCGACATTTGCAACTAGTTTATCATCATTTTCTTCTCTAGCATTCTCTTCAAAGATATAATAGAGTTGCTCTTCAAATTTCTTTAAGAAATCTGGGTCTTTATAATAATCACAATCAGATAAAGGATAATACTCCCATTTATAGCAACCATTATCTAATGCAAATTTATATGCATCATATAAATTATCTATCGTATCAGGAGTACATGCAGTACGAACTAGAACTTTATCATGGTAATCTGATCTTCCTAATTCAATAATAGCTTTATTGAAATAATCATCATTGAAAACTTTAATATTCTTTGGTTTTCTAGATTTAGATGCACTATATATACCATCCCAGGATATCTTACAACCCCATGGATCTAAAATATGGTCATTCCAAAGGTCTATCAGACCACCTATATTGCTACCATTAGAAATCGTCGTCATATTGATAGTTGTCTCTTTATAACGCTCTAATTTCTTAAACTTCTTATAATCTTGTCTAATCTTATCACAATGAAGACTAGACTCACCACCAGTAACTTTAACTTCAAAGTCATCAGCTAATGGTAGAGTTATAAGTAATTTAATTCATCAAAGTATGTAAAGCCTCTTGTGCGTTCTTTAACATCATGCTTTTGGAAACAATAAATACAATCTAAGTTACAATACTCAGAGACTTTATATACTAAAGCATCAAATCTTTCAAACATTTGATGACTCCTTATATAATTTATCATAAACTGCTAACTCAGCATGTCTAAGATTACATTGTTGATATAGCCTATTCTCACTATTTGGAATAGATCTAAATGAACAACATTCTTCACATAGCTGATTCTCACAGGTTGCACAATCTAGTTTAGATCTATCTATAATGAATTCCTCTTGGAATTTGTTATACAGATTAGGTAGATCTTTGTAATCAGATAAGTCAATAGTAGTCTCATCAATGACATCACCACCAAAAGATAATGGACACATGGTAAGTCTACCATATAAATCTATAGCTAAAGATGAACCATATTCACATAAACGTCTAGGAGTCTTAAGCTCTTTATACTTATTGATATTATAGATCTTAAAATCAGATCCATCAAAATAGTCTAGAGTCTTTTCTAATTGATTAACAAAAGTATCAATATAGTCTTGATCTCTATATCTATCGTAATTATTTACTGAATAGTATTCAATATTTTTGAATCCAAGTTCATGAATGAACTTAAATGTATCAAACATATTTTGAATATTCTTATGCAATGCATACCGTATGATAATCTTATTACTATAACGAGAGTCAGCTAAGATCTCTAGCTGTTTAATAATATCAGTATCTCTATTTGGTTTAAATACTCTAGTAGAGTCTTTACCATCATAGGATATACTGATCATAGTCTTATTAGATCCAATATAGTCAAAGACATCAATTATATTCTTTGCATTAGATCCATTAGAATACAATCTATACAGTATCTCAGTATCAGAGAATCTATTAATCTTATTAAGTTTCTTTACTGAGTTATAAATATATTCTACAGTCTCATCTAAGAATAATTCTCCTGTAGTTAGACCAATAGTAAGTTTATCTGCTAATTTGACGTTTCTTAATAACTCATATAAGTCATCCCAACGATCAAACTTTTGCGGTTCATTAGTATTTCCTCTGAGATAGCAATAAGCGCAAGCCATATTACAGACTTGCGCCACGTCTAATTCCAGAGTGCTTAAGGTAAAGTCTTCGATAGACTTTATATTAATCTTCTGACAATTGTACATATGCTTCATTCAATCCATTCTTATAGATATTATAATACCAAGCTCTAAATGCCATTAAAGAGATATCATTATTTTCAAACCAATCATCCATATGCTTAGTTAAACGATTGAAAGATTGAGTTGTTTCCAAATTGGAAACTTCTAAACCTTCATAGTTTGGTTTTAAGATAAATTCTTTATCTTGTGGATTAAGATTGATTTCTCTTTCACCAGCACGGTTAAAGAATTCAGTAGATAATCTTACATATCTACGTAAGATAGCACAGAAGTTTGGTGCCATAACTTTATCATAGATGATAAGAGTACGATATAGTTTTTCTGGATGAAGTAAAGCTAATTCAATCCAGTCTAATACATCATTATACTTTTGAATAGCATCTACCCATTTACGAGAAGCTACAGCTAATTCAAATTTCTTATCTAAGATACCAAGTTCATTAATGGATGTACCCTTAAAGTCACCATTTTCAAACTCTTCTGGAATCTCTAATTGTTGAACTGCTTTATAGATGAGTTTATCATTATCTACAAATTTGAATGCATTAGTTAGAGTATGGTCTAAGATTTCAATGAAGCAATACTTGAGAATATTGATATCGTTTACAATATCTTTGAAAGTCTCATATAGAGTTTTCAATAACTCAATTACTTTAATCAAATAAGTACCATCTCTTGGAGCATCATACATTGCATAACGTTCAACTTTAGAGTTGATATATTTAAGATGAATATAATCAGAGAACTTATTACGCACTTCAATTGGTGTAGCTTCATAAGTTTCCACATATGTCTTTTGGAATTGTGGGAATGTATAGTCATCATAAGAGCAATTGATTAGATACGATAAGAGATACATTGTAGTCTCCTCATCATATTTATGACGATCATCATAATATCCTAATAATTCATTCTTATCAGATTGCATTAATGTAACGTGTAACTGTAATGCATAGTCTGGACATTTTTCATTAACTAAATCAGTTAAAGTATTAACGTAGTAGTTATAGATTTCTTTATCAGCTTTTGCATTAGTATCAAACATAACTACATCAAGTAGTGTACTTAGTTTAGAGAAACGGTCAGTGATGATTTCAGTTAATTCATTAAACTTAGGTTCATCTTTCAACACGTTATATATTCTTTCAGGAACGTAGTTAAGCATTAGTATTCTACCTCCGAATGATATTCAGCTTGATATGCTTTATATCGTTTTATAATTTCATATAAACGTTCAGTCTCTTCTTCAGATAAAGAGTCTAACCATTCTTTGATTGTGTCATAGTATACGTGCATCATAATACAAGTAGACTCAAGGAAGTTATATTCCCATTCATCACCGAATTCTAAGTAACGTTCATATCGGCAACCACCATCACACATGCAACGACATTTACAGTCATCGCACTTAGGATTCTTACATGGTTTTTGAAGTAGCTCATCGCCGAACTTCTTATCTTCTTGAGATAATGCTGTACAATAAGATTCCCACCCACTTGGAGTGATAACTTTATACTTACCAGCATCACAAGAACCAAAGTATCTATCATTTTGCATAACTGCAATAATTCTATTAAGATGATCCATATACATCTTATCCAAAGTAAAGGTCTTCTTATATTGCTCTTTAAATACTTCAAGGAAGTTATCAGTATATAATGATCTATGAGCTACTACGAACTCACCAGATACACCATATTTCTTGAATTCTAAGAACTGCTTATGGATTTCTTCCATAAGATGAACGTTCTCATTACCGATAACGCATTTGATATCAAATTTCAATCCACGTTCAATAGCATACCAGATATTTTGATATACATTAGAAGCAATAGATTTACCACATGTATCAACACGGTTCTTATCAGCGAAACCATCCCATGATAATTGAATTTCATTCATAGGATACTTTTCATTAAGGTCAATAAATTCTTTAAAGTTAACTACAGTAGAAGTTACTATTTGGAATTTAAGTTTCCCATAGTATTTCTCCATAGTCTTTTCGATAAGATCAAGACAAAGAAGAGGTTCGCCTCCGAAGAATAAAATCCTCGAAGGCTTTTCTGTTTGTATAATTTGATCTATCTGTTCAAAAGTCATTGTTGCAGGGTTATCTCGCCCTTTGATGTAGCAATACTCACATCTATTAGGACAAGCCTCTGTAAGCATTAGATATATTTCTTTATACATTATTCCTCATTGGCAGCTGCCATAGCTGCACGTTCTTCTTCAGTTAAACTATTTAATTCATCTTCATTGACAGTAAAGTTTTCTGGCAATGGAGGGATACCTGTAGGTGGTACAGGTGGCACTGGAGTTGTTGTTTCAGTTGCTGGAGTTTCAGCTGGTACTACTGGAGGTGTAGGGACCTCTGGAGTAGCTACTGGAGCAGTTTCAGTAGAAGTCGTAGGAGTAGAAGCTGGAGTAGTTGGATTAGCAAGTCGTTCTTCTTCATGCTCAATCAATTCTTCAGGACTCATAACTACATGGCTACCTTCCTGATTGTTGAATTCGGTTAATCTAGCAAGATCTGCAGCATTAACACTGAATCCTTCAGGAGGTGCAACATCAATCTTAGGTTGGATTTCTGGAGTACCAATAGCTTCACCAATATTAGAATTAAATGTACCAGGTGTTGGAGTAATATTTAATTCAGGATGAGGTACTGCATCGTAGTTTGTATTAACAGCTACTACAGCGTTAGCTTGCTCTTCAGACATACCTTCAACTACCATTTTTTCACACTTGATTAGCATTTCAGTATTATGAGATAAGTCTTTAAGTTTATCAATATTATTTTGATACCAAGTATCTACATAAGTTTTAAACTTAGTCATAACTAACTTGTTTGCATAATCATCATATAGTGTGAAATCTAAATCATCTGAACTAATGAAGTTTCTATCTGATGGTAAGATATTATCAAAATTCATATGGAATAATGGGAATAAGTTTTGAATCAAATAGAATCTTCTCATAGAGATGATGAATCCAGTAATATTATTTTTATTATAATAACGCAAAGAATCAAAGAATGCTTCTTTATCAGTCAATGCATTATCAAGATACTTAAACTGTTTGTATACCCAATAAAAGAACTTAGGATAATTATTCAAATCAAAGTATGCTTCATATAGACGTTCAAATGTCCATATAACACCAATTGATCTTTCTTTATTATCAAAGTCCATAGTGGATACATCAGCTAATGCTTCAATTTTCTTTAAAGTTTCAATACGCTTTTCATCAGTCAATCTAGGAAGAATGTACTGTAAAGCTGCACATCTAACTTCAAGACGTAAGTTACTTAATGTATCTTTAGAATTGATATAGGATTGGATTTGATTATATATCCGTCCCATATACTTTTCATATTCATCAAAGATATCCACATTACCAGATGTAGAGATACGTAAGCAGTATCGAATACTGGAGTAGTTGAAATATGCAATATGAATATATTTAGGTAGAGCTGCTCTTACTTCTTCAGTTACTTCTGTATACATATTACAAAATAGTGCAACTAAGAGTTCGTATTCAAGAGCACTTGATATTTTATATGAGATTGCTTTATCTAAGAGAATGAATCTATCACGTAGATTCTTTACGTTGTTAAGCAATTCAGCAATTACATCATACGATTGTGTCTTACTATAGACCAAGATATTATAAAGAGACATATCAGTCTCCTTTAACTTGGTCTCTAATTCAGCAATTAGTTTAGCATACTCTTCAGAATGACTAAAGTCATAGTATGATTGTAAGTCAGATTGGATTGTACTTGGATCGTACATCTTCTTAGCTAGTGCATCGATTTTGTTGGTGATACCAACAGATTTAGCAAACTCATACACTTCGTCTAATAAGAAGATTTTCATTACGACCAACCTCCACAGTTTTGATTATGGCAAGTATTATATTGACAAGATTGACAGCCTAATTGGCATGCCGCTTGACAAGCTACTTGGCAAGAAAGGATACAATAACCAGAACCATCGAAATATTTATTCCAGTTACGGTTCAAATAGTCATTGATTTTATTATAGTTATCCATGATTTGCATGAATCGAGCATGGGAGATTACTTCATTCTCATTGAATTTAGGAATATCTCTAACACCTTGGATTTGATCAGCAAATAATGTACTAGCATAGCTATAAGTATCCCAGTTAGCTTTGATGATTTTATTAAATTGAGCTAATGTCAATTTTTCACCACTATCTGTAGTATTAAAGATACTTAGATCGTTTTTAAATGCAGCCTCACTAATATCTTGACCTTTCATTTCATAGTAACGATCAGGATACATTTGAGGGTTATTACGAACTTTAACAATATCTTTTAGCTCAGAAGCTTGATACTTTAAACGAGTAGCTAGATAGTTAACTTGATTGACAAATTCACCATCTAACTTATTCTCTTTATAAGACTCACTGATAGCGGGATCAGCGTATTTATATTTACCACGATTTGGCATTTGTTTCCTCCAATGTTTAAATTACTTATCTTCTTCAGTTAGATTATCTAATATAGCAGAAGACATAGATAATTGGAAAGTAAAGTAGTCATTAAAGCTAGGAATGACATTACCCTTACAGTCTAAGTTATTATACAATTCTAAGAATCGATCTAATTTCATCTTAAAGTCTAAGGAAGTAATATCAGCATTCTTAACTTCATCATCAAAATATTTCTTGATCTTTAAGTTCTCAATAAGTACGTTTAACTTACGAGATCTAATATTTTCAGCAGTCAATAGTTTATCTCTAAACTTAAGAGCTGCTGGTACCAAGATTCGTTGGATTTTACAGTAAGATGTAGTTGGAGTATAGAAGTCATTATTTTCAGTTAAGTTTTGGAATGGACAACCAGACTTGCAGATAATCTTAGCTACACAGTCTTTACATTCTTCCATTTCAAACTTAGCTTGTTTGGCTTCATCAGAAACTTTAGTTTCATCTACACCAGTTTTCATATTACCAATCTTCATTTCTTTTAAGAATTCAAGATCAGTAGTTGGGAAGTTATGGCAAGGATATACATCCATATTCCAGTCAATACATACCCAGTATTTATTACCAATATGGCACATCTTTGTATCAGATACCTCTGGTTCCATTGCTGTACCAATAATATCGTCAATATGTTTAATATTGATATTACGATTATTGTCAGTATCATTCAAGATATCTACATAGAGCTCAAGCATCTTATTATAGTTATCTTCATAATCTTTCAATGCTTCATCAGACCAATCCAAGTCAGATGCAGCAATTGGACAAATATTATTGATGCCTAGATCGAGTAGCATCTTAACACTCTCGTACATATATTTTGCACTCTCTGGAGTTACAGTCATACGAGCTTCGATAAGATGAGTTAGACCACGATCAACCATCTTTTTAATATTCTTAACTACAGTATCAAATGAACCATTACCAGCATGATCTTTACGATGCATATCATGCATTTCTTTAATACCATCAATGGATACTAAAACAAATACATCATTATCATCGATATAATCAAGCATTTCATCAGTCATTTGCATCATATTAGTTGTAATACCAACTTGAGCATTATAATGCTTTTCATTGATATGATCAAGAATAGCTTTAACAACTTTCCAATTTACCATTGGCTCGCCACCAAATAGATTATAAGTAAATCTTTGGTTAGGCATATTTAAATTCTTATTATAAGTACGATCAACGATCTCAATAGCAGTGTCGATATCCATATCTTTATTGCCTTTGGATCGTTCAAAACAATAGTCACAAGCAAGGTTACAACGATTAGTAATAATCATTGTAACCGAGTTTAGATCTTTATATATTTCTTCAAATTGCTTCATTACAAATTCCTCTTAAATATTCTAACTTAAAATACATATACTAGTATGTATTTAAGCCCCTAAAAAACTATCTTAGAGCTGCACCAGTCATTTGCCAGCCATCATTTGTATATACATATAACATACGTTGACCTGTATGGTAGAAGAACTCTTTATTGTTTTGAGGGTTAGCTGGGTAATCATTTGCAATAGTCAAACGAATACCATTTACACGAATTGCACTATCGGCATTTACTGCATGTGTAGCTTCATCTGCAGTTTTAGCATGACCTGCTTCATCTGCATAGCCAGCACGTTCAGCACGTAAAGCTTTATTAGATGTATCAGAATAAGATAATGCAGATGGTTGATCTCGTAAGTCATTATAAGAACCACTTGTAGCTACAGCTGCTAATCCAGTACGGAAATTTTCAAAAGCAGATTTATCTAACTTAGAGTTTAATAATGTAGATAGAGATGTATCAGTACCACTGATCATATTTTTAATTGGACCAAGAGCCTTAGCCAATTCAGAGTCTGTATAGGATTTAGCATCATCTAATGCTTTATTCCATTTAGTACGTTCAGCCGCAGAGATATGGCGGTCGCCGTCATTAACGTGAGATGTTAAGTCTACTGCCAGAGCTTTAGCATTTAATAAGTCAACAAGACTAGGTGCCAGCTCGGCTATGGTAATTTTATTTTCTTCATTAAAAGTTCCCATTATGAACCTCCTTGTAAAGTATTATTTGAATTATCCTAATGTTCTGGATAGGCGAAAATATGCTTATATACCAGCCACATTCTATTAAATAAAGGAGGTACTAGTAATGGCAAAACGTATTGCTAAACAGATTACCAATCCTAAAGATATTGAATTTCTTTTAGGTATTACCGAAGAGCAAGGAACCAAATTATCCTTTATTATGGAGACGTTTGGTGAATTCAATGGTAAGGTAAGATTTAATACATATGATACTTTCACTGTACCAAAAGGTGTCTACGGTAAAGAAGGTAAAAAGAATAAAGAATCCTTTGTGACTACTGTAGGTATTTGGATATTCAATAAAGTATTCATTGAAAGAGAACTATTTGATTTATATGGATATATAAATGAGCCAATCAATAAAAAGATGGTTGGTAAGATTACTGATAAAATCGGTTATGCTGTACTTGAAGAGAAAGTACCACTAGATGCATTGAAAAACTTCATTATGAAAGCTCAGAAGTTTATGCCATATGTATCAGTATTAGCTAATGGTTATTCTATGAAGCTCTTAACTATTGCTAAAGTTATTAATAAAGCTAAAGCTGATTTAGTTAAGAAATATCGTGATAGATTAGATGCTAAAGATCCTGATGCGGTAATTGCTATTCAAGATGAGTTACTTAAACTAGCTAAAGAAACTCTTAAAGATGATATTGCTATCGATACATATAACTCTGGTGCTCGTGGTAGCTTTAACAATGACTTCAAAAACATGTTTATTATGAAGGGTATTACTAAAAATCCTGATCCTACAAAGGGTTATAATATCATCATGTCTAACTACATTGAAGGTATTGCTAAAGAAGAGTATGCGGACTTTGCTAACTCTCTAGCTGAAGGTCCTTATTCTCGTTCTAATAAAACAGAAGTTGGTGGTTATTGGGAGAAACTAATGCTTCCAGCATTCCAACATGTTAAGATCGGTAGAAAAGGATCTGACTGTGGTACTAAACGTACTATTACTGTAACTCTAGATGATAAGAATATCAAAGAGTATATGTACTGTAATATCAAAGAGGGTAATAAGTTAGTAGAGATTAATACTGACAATCAATCCAAGTATATTGGTAAGACAGTACAAATTAGATTTGCTTCTTTATGTGAATCTAAAGATGGTATTATATGTAATGCTTGTGCCGGTAACCTATTCCATAAGTTAGGTATCACTAATGTCGGTGCAGCTATGCCTCAGATTGCAGCTAAACTTAAATTGGTTGCCATGAAGGCATTCCATGACTCTCAAGTTGTTATGACTAAGATGGACCCAGATAAAGCGTTTGGGTTTGATAAATAATACCATAATAACAAATTATTAGTATTAATAGCCTATACCCTATATATGGGGTATAGGCACTATTTTTCCAAGGGGTGAGTATTAAATGATTATTTATTCTAAAAACCTTTTAAAAAACTTTAAACTGTTACGTGAAAATGATATTCAACGACGACAAGTATTGGTGGTCTTAGATATCGATCAAAAGACTTATCAACGCCTATATTCAATTCACCATAAACGTGAAGTAATTGAAGGTAAATATACTAGTAGTAAGAACTGGATTAATTTATTCAATGATGGTCTAAATATCTTCCGCATCATGAGTAAGTATCCAGAGATTACATCTTATAGTACTTTAGAGCTCTATTTCCGTAATCAATTCGTTTCATTAGAATTGAATGAGACTGTTGATAAATCTAATGCTAGATTTATTGAATGGCTTACTGATGAATACGTTACTAAACATCGTAAGCTAAAAGATATTGCAAATGAGTATGGTTATAGTCATAAAGCATTACGCTCTGCTTGTGAGAAGTTTGATATTAAACGTAGTACTATCGATAAACGTAAAATTTCCACAAGAGAAGTACCTTATACTATTATCTCTAAACATGCTTGCAACTTCTTAAAGAATCCAGAAGAAGTTGAATTACTTAATAAAGCATTAGCTATCTTAACTGAAACTAATAATCCTACAGATGTATATAGCAAACTTAATGTATCTCCTAGATATGCTAAACGTCTATATAGTGATTATAATATTCTTAAAGCTGATCAAATTCCTTTCACTAAGATCATGCGTCTTATTAGTGAAGGTCGTTTAACTTTAAGAGAAATTAACCTAAGATTGAAACTTCCTAGAAAAGTTCAATTCTATATCAATCACAATATCTTCGCATCTTTACTTATTGGTAAATCTGTAGAAGATCTTGTATTAGAAGAAAATCGTAAATGTATTTATCCTACAATGTGTGGAGATAATACATATATTACTCGAGCTAAAGGTCGAGTTAATATCCAAGCAGTAATTAATGCATTATCTGCAGTAGATCCAGATTTCATTGAAGACTTAAATAAGATTAAAGTCATCATTGAATATCGTGGTGATCATGATGCTATTATATCTAAACTTGGTTGTACTGAAGATGAATTAAAATCTCTTATGACTAAATATTATATAGATGAATACATGAAAGGAGGAAATAATTAATGGCAACTATTAATGAACAAGTCTTGAAACTCTATGAAGATGGAGTTCTATTAGCTGATATCCATGAATCTCTTAAACTTCCAGTTAAGAGTATTGTGGATATTATATTTAATGCTAGAAGTAAATCTACCGCTAGTTCTAATATGATGAATAAGAAAACTAATTGGTATATCTACTTCTGTGAATTTATGTTTGAAAACAAATCACTCAAAGATATTGTAGTAGGTCGTACTCTTACAGTTGATGAGTGTGTTGAAATGATCGGCAATGTACTTAAATTAGATACAGTACCAAAATCTACTCGTGAAGATACTTTAAACAAGCTTGCTAAGGAACTCGGCGAAACTCCTAGCAATCTTGCAAAACGTTTAGGTGTACCGTATAGTAAAACATTTGCTACTACTATTAAGAAACTCTGGAGATAAATGATATGGAACTGAATATAAGAACTACACAACCAATTGACACTGAGTATGAATTCCAAACTCGGTTAGAAATATTGGATCTTGATAAAGAACGTGAACGTGGTATTGTGTATGGTCGGGATTTCTTTATTAGGGACTCCCAGGCTATTAAAAAGGATATCAAATCAGATGCATCTATCTTCTCCAGTAAGTATGGTGCATCTATTTTAGACCAAGATGCATTTAAAGATCGTTACAGATGTAAATGTGGTCATCTCAGAGGGGCATTATATAACGGCGAAGAATGTCCTACATGTCATGAGAAAGTTAAATATGTAGATGATGATTTCGGTATCTTTGGTTGGATTGTATTGAGTGATAAATACTATGTAATCCATCCAAATCTATTTGAAGTTCTCAAAAGCTTCATTGGCTCTAAGAAGCTAAATGCTATTATCAAATATGATAAAGAAGCTAATGAAGATGGTTTTGTTGAAGATAATAAGCCAGTTAAAGAAGATCAACCTTTTGTAGGTATTGGTATGATGGAATTTGCTGAGCGTCTTGATGAGATTCTAGCATTCTATCATAATAAAACTAAGAGTAATCCTAAAAAGGTTGACTTGTATAACCACTTAATGAAGAACCGTGAGAAGATCTTAACTCATAGTATTCCAGTATACACATTATTCTTACGTATGGTTAATGTAGTTGGTGATCAATTTACATTCACTAAGAATAATAAGTGGTATAATAATATTGCTCGTAACGTATGCTTCGTTAATGATGAATCTATGGAAGTATATCGTCGAGTTAAAACTAAGAATGATATCTTATATGATATCCAAATGAGTATGGAAGAAGTCTATAAGGTTATTCTTAATGACATGCGTGGTAAGAAAGGTGCTATCCGTTCAGTAATGGCTGGACGATATAACTTTACTGCACGTGATGTAATCAAACCAGATGAAACTTTACGTATTGATGAGATTAGATTACCATATGTAGCTTTAGTTATTCTATTAGAGCAAACTATTATCAACTTCTTAGTTAAGTCTCTAAGTCTAACTTACACTGAAGCATATAAACGTTGGTTCAAATCTCAGATCGTTAAAGATCCATTTATCTTGAATATTATCAAGAATATCATTAACTCTAAAGAACGTGGTATTGCATTTATTATCAATCGTAACCCATCTATTAACCATGGGTCATTGTTACAAATGTATTGCGTTGACGTTAATGAAGATGACTTTACAATGTCTGTACCATTACAAATCCTTAAGATGTTGGGTGCAGACTTTGATGGTGACTGTATGAATATCATGTATATCATCAATAAAGAATTCGAACGTAGAGCTGCTAAAGTTCTAAATCCTCGAAATGCTATGATGATATCTCGTAATGATGGTAAGTTTAACTCTGCAGTCAACCACTTCAAAGATACTTACGTAAATCTAAACAGTCTTATCTATGTAGGACGTGATGCATATAGTGAAGCTGAGTTAGATAATATCCGTAAATTACAAGCATTGAAATAGTATTGTCCTCTGGTTATATATTATAATCACGAAGGAGGATGATATAATATGATCACATGTAGTCAACGGTGGAACTTCATATTCGATAGACTACCAAACGGTATTAGGGCTAACAAGTCAGCCCAGCTTTTAATTAATACAGTAAATGGTATGATACGACCATTTACCGTATTAGATTCGTCTATAGATGAAGACAATCAAATTACTTACAGATTGGTTCCAGATGAAGGATATCAAGATGATCCAGAATTGGAATCAGAACTTATGATAGAGTATATCGATAATACTCTAACTAAGTTTGCTATAATAGTAGAGGAGGTGAATGTTTAATGGACCGCTCTACTATTTTAAGCAGATAATAATCATAGTGTACTAAATGAGGAAGGCTTTAATAGCCTTCCTCAACATTATGATAATATTTTTTTATAAAAAAGGGGTGAAATACTTGAGAAAAAACTATTACATCCCAGCTCCAGTATCAGCTGATGAAAAAGGTAATGTACCTATACTAGTAGAGGAAACTCTAGGTGATGATCCTGGACATGGGTCTCGAATCACCGATAATAAACTAATTGAAAATAACGATAAAGTTGATAAAACCGAGTTATTCGGAGAGCATGAACGTGTATTAAATATGGATGATTGGGTAGATGTTGAGATCGGTAGTAAGATCGATAAACAACTATTAAAGAATCTCTGTGTTCCTAGCACGAGTCATGCTTATTCTGTAGCTGTAGAATTCTTTAAGAATTGGATTCTTAGTAAGTTTGATAAATCTTACTTTAAGACTGTATATATAGATGGTAAACACCTATTTGATGAGTTTGCTAAGATCAATGAACGTGAACTTATTAAACGTGGTAAACCAGCTATTGCTATTATTCCTAACATTGATATCGATTATAACCGTGAAGGTATCGATATAGGTCTACATGACTTAAACTACTATGCTAGAACGTTTAACTATCGTGATACTTTCTTTAAAGATCTAACTAATGATCTTTATCTTGCAGTATCTTTTGACCAACTACTATTCCAATTCCAAATTAAGATCAAAGTAAACACTAAGGCTAAGCAATTAGATTTGGTAAGATACTTAAAGATGGCTTATAAGATTGGTGCAACTAGTGGTTACTATACTGATATGGATGTACATGTACCATATGATATGCTATTTGATTTAGCTGAGAAAGTTGGTTTTGAAGTAGATTATGATAATAAGCTTATTAAAGAACCATTCAAATTCTTAGCATACTTAAATAGACATTCTGAGGTACCATTCATCTATAAGCTACGTAATATGAATTCTAAATGTGAGTTCTTCTTACGTGCTTCAAATATGTATGTACATCTTAGAGTACCTGATATTAATATTGATGATGGTGAAAGACAAAACCAAGTAAGCTCTAACTACTATATTGAGTTTAGTGCTGAAATGAGATTCCCTGCTCCTAAGATATTCTGCTACTTCACTATGCATCAAAGTGAATTCTTACGATTCAATCTTGAAGGTGAAAGTAGAACTTATATGGTTAACTTCTCTAATATCCCAGCTACTAATGAGAAAGCTTGGGATCAATTTATTAATGTACCATATGAAGAAGAAGATAAGTCTAAACCATTGACTATTAACTTTAGAGAAATCTTTGAGCAAGATATTAATATCATGAGAGTTATTAATGCTTGTAATAAAGCATATATCTCTCCATCAGTATTCTTAGACTTCAAGATATTCAATCACGGAGAAGAATACTTATATGATGTAGACTGGGAAAATATGTCATTGACAACTAGAAGACCAGTTGAGCATATCTTATCTAACTTTGTAGTATACGTTAATAAAGAATTCTTTAATGATTCTATAACTACCATGGATAATGCAATGAAGCAACGTATCCAAGCTACAAAGGTTACAAATAACAATTCAGGTATAGATCCATTCGAACGATAAAATATCCCCATAGGAGTTCAACTCCTATGGGGTTTATTTTTTTAGTTATAGTAAGTTAGAGTGTAGTCAAATTCAATATTCTTACCAGCACCAGAGCAATATACAATAACTAATGTATTAGTTTTCTTAACCCAAACTTCACCTAGACCACCGTTAGGATTTACAGTTGGAGTAATTGCTACAGCAAAGGAAGTATTACCGAATTCATGTCTAATGATTGTACCATCTGTACCATTAAAGATACCTGTACCAACTAAGAATGCAGACATATCTTTCTTAAGAGAAAGTTGTTCACGTTCTTGGTCAGTAATAAATCTATTGTTAGGATCTTGAGCAATGATAGATGGAGGTAAAGTAGCTGGTAAACGATAAGCATTAGCTCCTTCTTCGATGGAGTCTAATTTAGCTTTATCTTCTTTAGACAATAGACCAGCTGTTTCACTTGTTGCAGGTACACCTGTAGCTTTGTTATTCCATGCTAAGATTTGTTCATCAGTTACGAAACGATGAGTTGGATCTTGAGCAATAACTGAAGGTTCATGTGTTTCAGGATGAACGTAATAGTTAGCATTAGTCTCAATAGTATTCATTTTGATTTTGTCATAATGACTCATGATACCATCAAGAGTTTCTGTTGCAATATTACGGCTAGCTTTATTAGACCAGTCAGCTCTTTCTTTATCAGTAATAAAGCGATGCTCTTCGTCTTGTTTAACTAGCATTGGATCAATATGATCTGGCATACTAAAGTTAGTTGCACCAGCTTCAATAGAGTCCAATTTATATTTATCTTCTTTAGATAAAAGACCATTGTATTGGTAAGTAGCAATTCTATCTTCAGCTTTAGCATTCCAGAAAGTTTTTTCTCTATCAGTTACGTGTCTAATACTAGATGTATCAGGATGCACATAATGGTTAGCATTAGGCTCAATAGTATCAAGCTTAGCTTTATCTTCTTTAGCCATCTTACCATCAACTGCTACAGTAGCTAATGGAATAGAGTTAGCAGAGATAGGAATCCAATCATTACCATCGTAACGATAAGTAATATTATCTTCATTACAAGTTACAGTCCAACCCTTTTGAGGAGATGGATATTTAGACATAATTTCTACGAAAGTCTCTACGGATTCTTTCCAGATATTATCATACTCTAATTGAGAGAACTTGTTATCGATCTCTTCTTTAGTGTATTTATTATTCCAGCTAAGACGATCACCTGCAGAAACGTGCATTTGTTTATCTGCAATATGACGACTAGCTACAGAGAATGCAATATTTACTTTTTGTTGTGCACCCTCTTTGGTTTCTTTATTGTCCCAAGAAGCTTTATCAACTGCAGATACGTGGATACTATCATCTGCAATATGACCATCCATAGTTGTTTTAGTTTGGACAATAGATTCTTTTTCTTTTTGAGTAACGTGAATCTTATTATTACTCAAGTGATCTAATACGTTCTTATTATTAGCAACGATATTAGATAAGTTATTAAAGTCAATACCGGTACCTTTGACTTTATAGCCATCGGTACCAGCAAATGCTATTATTTCATCAATGATAGAATCCTCATTGATATTTTTCAGACGTCGTAGTATATCTGGTTTTGCCACTACTATTATCCTCCTTTATTGTTTTAATGCAGATATAGCCAACATCGCAGATGATGTTTGCTTAGCTGCTTTAGCCATCTTTTCAAGTTTATAAGCTAAATCATGATCTTCAAATTTATCTACATTATCATATTCAGCTACAATGAATCCTAAGAGTTCACCATCGCCATATTCGAATATAGCACTAAAGATACAAGTCTTATCTTGCTCATCAAAGAATAACTTTGAAATGATAGCATCAATTTTGTTTTCATTCTTATATATAACAAATGTGTGCTTTTGGAGAAGATCTACTATTATATCATCCATCCATCCAATAGGAACATCTTTATGCTTTTTAATTAGATGATATTTAGATACACCGACCTTATCCATTTCACATATACAGGATGCCTTTAAGAATGGAATATTATTTAGAGAGTGTGTACCATTATGGAAGAGATAAAACTCAACCCTATCAGCATGCACTTCATCTAAAATTTCTTTTACATTATGCTTAAGGCTATCGCTAAGTCTTAAGAATATTTCAATTATACTTTTATCTTTTTCAGATTTGTCGTCGCCACGTAATCTAGATATTTGATCTTCTAGACGTCTAATTCTATCTGATTCTTCATCAGAAGAGCTATGGTTACTATTATTAGTAGTTATAGCCTTAGCTAAATAAATCAAAAGTACAATAAGAAGTACAATGATTAGAAGAAAAGCGACTAGACCAAAAACAAATGGACCAAAATCATTTATTAATCTTGCCAAACCTTGAAAGATTTCATGTACTTCTGAGAGCATTTGGGCTAATCACCACCTTATAAATAAAAATTAAGTTACTATTCATATGTTAAAATTTACTTAGTAGCTTTATTTATAAGGTAAGCTGTACCAGCTAATGCTGCAGCACCACCAACGATTTTTAAAGTTTTGTTTTGATGTTTAACATGTTTAAGTTCTTCATTCAACTCACGTTGTTTATCTTCCATAGATAATTGATATGCTGCAATTTGACGATCAGCAATCTTAGTTACATCTATAGATAATTCATGAGATTGATTAACTTTAACTGTACCATCTTTCTCTGTAGCATGAGATGTTGTAGTTTGCATTGGTACATCATAAGTTTGGTCATTATATTTAATTCTAGCAACTGGTGCTTGATCTTGAATATCAACATCCGCATCTTCTGGAGATTCTTTTTCTACATAACGAATCTCTGTTTGATTATTACTAACAACTCTTTCAGTTACAGGTTTATTTTTCTTAAGATCTTCTAATGCTTGTTTAACAAGACGTACTTCAGCAGCAACTTCTGCATCGGATACTGCTGATTTGAGTTCATCAATTTTTTCATATGCAGCATCTATTTGAGATTGCATAATTTTATATGTAACAAACCCACCAAAACTAATGGAAAAAAGAAAAAATAAGATGCCTAAAATTATAGGCTTCTTATAGGTTTTAAAATTTTCTATGACTGTATCTTTAATATTTTCTAAATTAGCTTTCATTTAATTCTCCCGATTAACTAATACGTTCCCACATATATACCCCTAAATATGGGTTCTCTACATTTATTGGTGCACCGCTACCAACTCTACTAGTATTACCACTTACATTAACTGTATGGCTATGACCACCAGCCCCTGATGTATTATTATACGTTGTATCATTATGATAATAACTAATTCGATGATATCTTTCGCCATCATCATGTTGAGTGGTCATATGATATCCATTCGAGGGGTCATAATCTGACTTAACAAATGATGTTATATCTCTAGCACTATGAGTATGATCGCCTACGCCAGAAGTTTGACCTGAGATATTAACACTATGATCATGAGCAGGGATATTACTTTCATTAAGAGTAGTAGTTGTACTACCACCAGTTTTACGTAAAGTAATATTACGCTCCGCACTAACACCCACTAAGCAGCGACCTTCAGCAACACGACGCCATTCACCACCTATAGTTTCAGATGGATTAGTATTTACTAAAGTAATATAAATACTACCAATAGGATAAGCTTTATTTAAGATTTGTTTAGTTACATACTCTTCTAAAAGCTTAACTGTTACGGGACTATTAGCATTACTACTAATAGTTACATCAGGTACTTTAACTACACCTGTAAATGTAGGACTATCAGCTTTAGCATAGTATGATGGTAGATTGCCACCAAGTTTTTCTGCATTATCTACATTGACATTTAATCTTGTTGGATTCTCACCAAAGATTACATGACCTTGCTCATTGACAGTTACCCTAGTATAAGCTCCAGCAATAACACCACTATCTGGGTGTCTATAGTTAGTAGCAAAGTTTGCAATACCATTTAATTTAATTTTATCTTCAGCAGACATTAGACCGGCTACACCTTCAGTGGCTGGTTTAATATTACTCATAATCGTATTCCAACGATTACGTTCTTCTGCTGTGATATGTTTGACATCATCTTGTAAATGAGCATAAGATACATCTATCTTTTCATTTAAAGTTTCATTAAGCTCTTTACTAGTAATCTTGTCTAATTGTTTATCATAGCTAGTAACACTTCTATTTGAGAAGGACACTGCTAGTCTATTTGTAGTCGCCATTTATCCTCCTAAATTGCAAAGCTCTTAGGTGCTTCCCAAGTATCACCTTTACCAGAGCGTAAATAAAATGCACCATCAATGAATAAAAGTTCATATGCTAATTCATCTTCATCTGCACGGAAACCAAAGATTGTAGCATATTCTGAAGTAGTTGTAATACCTTGAAGATTTAATACAGATATCTTACGTTTACCGGTAAACTTAAAGAAGTTAGAATAATCATTTGGTTTAGTTGGTTTCTCTGTATCAAGATTCAATGCTTTTAAGAATAAACCAACTTCTGCAAATACAGAGTTCCATTTCTTAACTGGATCATATGCACTCAAACAATTGTTAGGACCAATCCAGAATTTCTTTTGGTCTTTCTCTTCTGGATCATGCTCTTGTTTTACATATGGTGATTGTTTATTAAGATATTCAATATTAACAGCTTGACTCACTTCAGCATCAGGTCTAGGTGTAGGTACTTTAGGTGCACCTAAGAATGTAGGGGATGCTAACTTAGCATAAGAGTCAGCTGGTTCATTACCGAGACGATCTGCATTATCTGCAGTTGTATTAATCTTAGTAGGATTTCTGCCAGCAATTACATGACCTTTTTGATCTACTTCTACTTGTAAATATAACCCAGGTGTAACTGTAGAGTTAGGATGGGTATAATTATTTGCATTAGCTTCAATGCCAGCTAGTTTTAATTTTTCAGCTGGGGACATGAATCCCTTAGTTGTATTATTTGCCAATGGTAAATCAGTTATTTGATTCCATCTATTCTTTTCTTCTTGAGTTACATGAATAGCATTATTTTGCGTATGAGCAAGATTTTGCTTTATTGTATTTTGAAGACTTAGAGATAGTTCTTGGAAACCGATCTTATCTAATTCATAGTTATAAGGCATACATTAACCTCCTTTATTTGTATTACGTTTATGTTCAAAATGAGGCTCCAATGAGTTCTGAGACCCATTGGAGCATATATGATTTTAGTCTTCAATCATAGCAAGTGCATCAGCACATTCATTTTGGAAACGATCAAGTAAAGCTTCACGACTAGCAGATTGGTTCCACTCCCAAGAAGAGCATACACCAATATAGATTGCTTCGATCATAGCTTTATCGATATTTGCACCATCAACGTAAGACATGGATGGATATCCAAGATAGTCAAGTGCATCTAACCACATTTCTTCAATATTACCAACGCCATATTGAATAGCACGGGAGAATACTACTTGTTTCATAACTTCATGATGGTTTTCAATATTATAACCAATATTACGAAGAATTCTAATTGAAGGATCATAGTAATGCTCGATTACATATTGATCTTGAGCTTCTTCAAAATCTTTAGCATTATCAGAATTAGCTAACCATTTCCATGCAGCATCGAATTCTTCTCCAGTTAAAGGATGTTTAGCTAATTCAGCCCCAAACCAATAACCTTTTTCTTGTAGCCAGTCTACAAATTCATCTAAAGAACCAGCATTGCTAGAGAATTGATAAGTACCATAAGATTTCCCGCCTGGGTCTCCCCAACCGCTAGAAATAGTACCAATACCAGCACCACCGGATTCGTATTTTTCGGATAATTCACCGATCTTCATAATATAATTCCTCCTTACATTTCTTTAAGAGGCTTATGGATCTTCTTTGGTCTAGAAGATCTGTTAGCCATTTCAATAACATCGTCTGCAGCTTTACTGTTAACAGGTGCTTCTACTACCGGATGATCAACAACAGGTTGTTCAATAACCGGACGCTCGACAACAGGCTGCTCAGCAATGGGAGCTTTTACAATTTTTGGAGCAATTGGGAATTCACCTTCTGGGGAATTCTTAGTGCTGTCCACTAACCATTTAAATAAACCAATTAAGCCAACACCAGATGCAGATAAACCTTGCCAGCAACTATCAATTTCGAATTTTGTGCCATATAGACCATTAGACCAGTATCCATATACCCAAGATCCTAAAACTAAGATTGCTGCTAGTAGACCAAATCCCATACAGATTGAAGCCATATTAACTCTTAGATGTCTTAAAAGACTCATAAAATTTAAATCCTCCTTTTAAAAATAAAACACCCCAGTTAAGCCTATAAAGGTGGAATCGGGGGTTATCATTATGTTAAAACATTATGATAATTGATTAAACTGAAAGGAGACAAATATGGAAGTCTTTAATCCTGTATATGATAAAATCGCTTTAAATGATTTATCCCCAGAGCTCCAAGCTCTAATTAGAGATTCTTCTGAATCTGTGTCTTATAACTTGAATAGACACATGAAAGATAAAACTGCTCATATTACAAGTCTTGATAGAGATACTTGGAATAATAAAGCACCTAATGAATCACCTAACTTTACTGGTGTTCCAACTGCACCTACTCCTACATTGGGTGACTCTTCTAATAAAATTGCTACAACTGATTTTGTAACAAATATTCTTAAAATATTTAAACCTGAGATCGCTATCAAAGCTAATAAGTTAACTAATAAAGTTAATATTAAACTTGGTGGTGTAGCTGATTCTACTCCAGTGCAATTCGATGGTAGCGGAGACTTAGTTATTCCTGTAACTACAGTAGATACTTCTGCTCTTAGAGGTATCATTGGTAAAGATAAATTAACTGGTAAATATGATATCTCTATTTCTGGTAATGCATCTCATGCTGATACTGCAGATAGAATTGGTGGTATTGAATTGAATGAGTTAGCTCTAAAAGAGTCCCCAACTCTTCAAGGTAAACCAACTGCTCCTACTGCTACATTTGGTACAGCTACTGATCAAATCGCTACAACTAAATTCGTTGATAAGGCTATCAAATCTTTAAACTTAGCTGCAGGTACTGGTGGTGCAGCTGGTGGTAGTGCTACATTTACTCCATTTAAAATTAAAATTACTGGTAAAGCTACTGCTAATGAAGTTACTGTAGATGGTACAAATGATGTAAATCTTAATGTAAGAGATATAGCTATTGATTATAATGAGATTGCTAGAAATCTTAATATCACTACAGTTAATGGTCATACTTTAGGTAAAGACGTACCAGCTGATGCAGTATTTACTGATACAGTTTACGTTCATCCTAACACACAAACTGATTTGACTGCAACTGAATATACAGCTGTTACAGTAGATCGTCAAGGTCATGTAATTGCAGCTCGTAATCCAAGTACTTTGGATGTAAATATTACTAAGAATGCAGCTACTGCAGATCGTTTAAAAGAACGTCGTAGACTTAGCATTACTGGTGTAACTGCATCTAATGTATTCTTTGATGGTAGTGCGGATGTAGCTTTAAATATTACTGCAGTCCCAGCTAATATTGTAACTGAGTCTAATGATAAACAATTTGTATCTAAAGCTCAAAAAGATAAATTAGATGCAACTTTAACTGCAACTGAGATTGCTGCTAAAATCAGTGAAGCTGGTTCTGGTATGGAATGGAAAGAAGCTGTTGATACTAAATCTAAATTGACTTCTAAATATTCTTCTCCTAAAAAGGGTTGGACTGTATCTGTATTAGATGAAGGTAATACTTATCAATATAATGGAACTTCTTGGATTGTTGTATCTGGTAGTAATATTCCTAATGCAACAACTACTGCTGATGGTAAGATGTCTAAAGAAGATAAAGCTAAGTTAGATGGTATCGCTGCTGGTGCAAATAACTATGTATTACCAACTACTCTTCCAGCATCTATGATTACTCAAGATGATGATCATTACTTTGTGACTAAATATCAAAATAAGAAACTTCAAGATCTTTATAACAAAGGTGAAATTGATAATCTCTTTGTTAAAAAGACAGATTTAGCTAAAACTCAAACAGTTACTCTTGGTAATGGTTGGGATATTAAAGCTAATGCAACTGGTGAATTAGCATTTACATTTAATGGTGTAGAAAAAGCTAAACTTGGTACTGATGGTGCATTTAAATCTGTAAGCTTAGAAGAAACAGGGGGTAATTAATGCTACCTGTAACTAGAAAAGCTCTTAAGT
>ENA-OWLL01000094-OWLL01000094.1-metagenome-genome-assembly--contig:-NODE-94-length-23334-cov-6.396323_pt1 | contig 23334 bp, 31 predicted proteins | sample MGYA00245347_ERZ651098 | MGnify/ENA primary metagenome ERZ651098 (study PRJEB26857, sample SAMEA4031767) | metagenome | biome: human; feature: oral; material: saliva | place: Philippines | collected 2014 | study...
AGTTTTGGAAAATTTTTCCCAGGCTTTTGGAAAATTTTTTCCAAAAAATTTCATAATTCCGGCGGCGCATTCCTAGAGAGTACGCCGGCGAAAGTCCCAAAAAATTTTTGGAAAATTTTTTCCATTTTTTTCCAAATTTTTTCCAAAATGGTCACTGCCCTGGCGTTCATACTGTGAGCGGGGCCAAGGGGTCCCCATGTACAAATCGTTTGGAAAAATTTGGAAAAAATGTGTTTTATGAGCGGCGAAGTTACGGAGGTAGTGTGGGCGATTCCTGTTTGCTACATATGTTCGAAAAAACCCTCCGACACCGCATTGTACCGTTAGAGCCTGATGAAAGACGGGACGCCAGTACAGAATCCAGCGCTGGCGATGTACAGTGCACACGGACAAAATCGCTCTGGCCACTTGGACCTTCGCCATCTCAGCGAGTACACTATGCCGCACCTGTTGTAAGGTTGGTGCTCAGGTCATGCGAGCGTTACCTACACCCAGTGTACTCGTACCACCACTCCAAAGACTATAAAAATATACGCCTAGTGCTCGCTCACTCTAGACGTATATCGCGTTTGGTGGTAATCTATTACATTCTTCTACGCTATTTGTATCATTCTCAGTGGTGAATAGTCACGGTTCTTGCCCTCCTGCACTATGTGATAGACACCGTCCTTTATATGCCAATCGACATTACCACATAATATAAATGGTGGTTCATGACCCACACAACGCACACAGTTGCCTCGTTTGTGTATCATGGTCCACCCCTCGCTCCTCAAATAGCGAATTATCGCCCATGGGGCGTCCTCAGGTTCCTCACCATCAATATATTCAATCGATACCCTCCGGTGCCCTTGTGGGTCAGCTGAAGCGATTTTATAGCCATCTGTCATCTTCCTAACATAGTCATCACCCCACTGATTAGCGTTATTCCCTCGTTGTGGCCATCTCTCGCTCTTGAGGATACGGTGCCACGTACCATCATCCTCTATTCTGTAATGCCCGCTTAGTATACCTTCAAACAAAGGCTCTTCGTATCTGTGACCCCACACCGTAGGCATGTGGCCTTCACTAGGCTGACTGATGACATCACCATAATTTGTGATTGTGAACACTCTTACCCTCGCCTCACGCATATTCTCCACAATAGGCTTACCTACCCACACATACCGGCCATGACCCTTGCTGGGGCGTACACCCTCCACTCTGCGTAGACCCCCGTCCCTGAGCAAGCTGCCTATCTTGTATCTGCCTGTCCGTAGTGGTTTGTTGGCCACTGTCACCAGTCGTGGTAACTCTGGCCCTTCACACTCCCACCTGTCATCGTAGATATTCACCCACTTATAGCCTAGCTTTGCTATCGAGCCAATCATAGACTATACAACGCTCCTTTCTTCTTCACTCTACCATCACTGGTCAGCACTTTGCTCACCTCATACTTGCTGAGGCCTGTGCCTCGTACGATGTCCGCCATACGCTGGCCACCTGGGTACATGCTGAGATAATCAAGCACAACCCCCACGTTATCTTCGCTCTCTGTACCCTTCTCGCCTACACGTACACGGTACCTTACCTCGTCACTGTCTATCTGGAGGACAAGCTTACCCCCAGGACTAGCGGACCTGAACTCACGCTCTATGACCACATCACCCTCATCTCTGCTGAGGAAGAGCGAGCTATCAGTCCAGCCATGCAGCGTTGCACTACCTAGCATTCTCTGCCCACCACGACTACTCGAGCCATTCTTATTCCAGTGATGTATGACCATAATACTACACTTGTAGGTGTCTCGCACCGAGAGCAAGAACTGTAGCACCGGTGATAGCTCCTTGGCGGAGTTTATGTCACCCTCGAACATCAGGTACAGTGGGTCAAGTATCAGCAGCTTAGGGCGTATCTTCTCTACGTAGCTCATCAGCATATCACAGTCCTCAGAGCTATCGAGCGAGAAACCACTATTATTAATGTGATAGATAGGCAACACCGGTGGCCAAGTGATACTCAACCTTCTACCGTCAATGCCTACACTACCCACAAGACCTTTGCTCTCTATGATGGCCTCAAGGCGGCTCTTCACGGTCCACGGTGCGTTCTCGTTCTGTACAATGAGCACAGGGCCAGGGTCATCGACATCATACTTATCCCACAGCTTAGCCCCACTAGCAACACTCACGGCAATATCTGTGGTGATGGTACTCTTGTAGGTCTTAGGCTCACCGGCAACAATACCATGGCTCTGCTTCATCCATATATCACGAATGAGCCAACCAGGACGGTCTACAAAGCTGCCCATTATGTCCTCATACGATGTGAGCACATCATCTACAGGCTCTTTCACACGGAGCGTACCTTGTATACTCTGCTGGTAGACTTTGCTGACCTCAGTGTAGATACGTTCCTGCTCGTCAGAGCGTCCTCGGTACTTATTCCATGCACTATCACGAATAAGCACCACGATGTCTTCGAGCGGTATCTGTGACTTCACGAGCTCACTCTCGAGGTACCACAGCATATCACTCCTGTGACCCGGCTCTATACGGCTAGGTGGATACTGTAGCATACGACTTACCTTGGCCGGTATCTCTCGCTTGTACTTCGTGAGCAATCGTAGCAAGAGGTTCTCGTGCGTACTAGTATCATCAACTACTACCTCTACCTCACTCTCAGGGATATTAGCGATGTTGCTCCAGTTCTGCCACAAGAGTTTACCTGTCACCACAGGCTTATACTTATGGTTCTTGCCACCTGGCACTCTCAGCACTTGTGTGAGGTCCCAGCCACTTCTGTCAGCGCCCACCGCATAGGACAAGTTACGGTTCCGTGCAAGCCAGTCCTCCACACTGAGGTTATTCCTGTGAAGCCATACCGCTTGGTACCTACCAGGGCTACTCTCCCAGGCTATACTAGGCTTTGTGCTTAGCTTACGTGGGTCTACAGGGTCAAGGTCAGCGTAGAACACTTGGTGACTTATCACATCTTGCTGGTGTCTACCTGGCTTACTGTACACAGCTGGACTCCAGTAAATATCATAGCCATCCTTACTACTATGCTCACGATACCACTCTTGCACCTTGGCTCTGTCCTGTGGCCACTTCCACGAGCGGTCACTCCAGTACCCAGGCTCAGTACTGGCTAGGTTAGTGTCCCTCTCACTCATGCTTACGTAGCCATCCACACCTTGTGCATCCCACACCTTACAAATTATATTAATCATTATTAACACTCCTACTTGGCCACTTTTCCGGTAAATATCTTGTATCACAGACCCAAGACCATCCTACCTTCTTACCCTTAATCTTCTTCATACGAATAGCATATAAGACCTGGCGATTGGTCACATTATACCTCTTCGCTACTTCCTTGGTGCTTATCAGCATTGTCTCACCACCTTTATAATGTATATATAATAACTTAATTATAATGTTGTATGATTACATTATAATTATGCTACTATAATTTGTCAATTAATTTGTAGAATTTTACTATTTACAAATGACCATCGGGGTGATATAATATGAGCATAACCAATTCTATTGATTGCTACTATCGTAGCTACTAAAAGGAGGTAAATATGTATAAGGTCTATGCATTCCGGAAAGGTAAAGCTGCTCACACGAAAGCACTCGCTTTACCGATAGCTCAAGAAGTAGCTAACAGAATAAGAAATGAGGTGACTACGGCTATGATAGTCAATGTGGATGGTAAATCTAACCCACCAGTTGGTTATAAGCACAGAGGTAATAAGTACTGGTGCCCATACTGTGGTGCAGAACGTACCTTTACCACTAACAATACTTTAGGTACTAAGAACTGCTCTGTATGTGGTATTAGTACTAGTGACTTTGATGTAAAGAATGCCAATCATCTTTGGCAGAAGGAAGGTTAACAATGAAAATTGTACTAGAGAAAGACAATAATCTAACAGTATCTATTAGTGATGAACTCACCATGGAGGAAATTGCCTATTGCTTGAACACACTCACATACCAGCTCTTAAAACGATTCCCCGACAAGAGCTCTATGGTGATGGAGTCTGTGGCACAAGCCTATGCGGCTAATGGCCAAGGCAACGTAGTATTCTTGGATGCTGCCCATGATAACGATAAATTCCAGCCAATGGTCTCTGGTAGAAGAACCAACAATATAGAAGCTACACTAGAGGCTATGGCGTACCTAGACCTTAATATCGTAAATACTGCACTAGAAATGGTAGATAATATTGCGGAGGCTGTGACAGATGAAGCAAGTAATAATCATTGAAGGAATGGATAACACGGGTAAGTCTACCCTGGTTAAGAAGATACAAGACTACCTACCTCACCACGAGGTAGTAGTCTCACCTGGACCATGTGCTGAACACGCTCAATGGTGTAGAGATGAACTCGCTCGGACAGATAACAGAATCTATGACCGCTTCCCTATCTTTAGTGAGACAGTCTATGGCACTATCATCCGGGGCTTCAGCGATATCCACAACTATATGCAAGAGCTTATACCAATGCTCGCTGGGGTTAACCCGCTCATTATCTATTGTGACCCAGGTCTTGAGGTGATACGTGGCACTTTCCATGAACGTGAACAGATGGAAGGTGTCAAAGAGAATGACCAGAAGTGCTTACTCGCTTACCGTAACTTAATGAAGTCAGCAGAACGCTGGGTAGGCAAAGACAATGTGGTCTATTATGACTTCACAAAAGACCCAGAGGCACAACGTATATTAGACCGATTGGAGGAACTATAATATGAACATCACAGATTTTACATCCCCTAATGAATATCCACAAGGTGGCTACTTAGCCGCTATCTTCGAACGCCAATCAAGCCTTATGGAGAAATACCATGCCATTGAAGAACGCAACGGTCTACTCCAGACAGGAGACTGCCCAGTCAACATCCATGACGCTAAAGGGCAAGCACGATTGAAGGACTTCGCTTGGAGAATTACTGAAGAAATCACCGAGGCCACAGAGGCTAGAGATGTGCTAGACCACTTCGAGCATTACCTAGAAGAAATGATTGACGCTCTCCACTTCTTGGTTGAGCAACAAATTCTAGCCGGTATCACTGCTGAGTCTTACCGTCCAGAAGGTCTCAAGACTGACCTACTCGACTACCTCATGTTTGAAGGTAATAATTATGTGACTAGCCTAACGCCAATCACAGAGTACCACATCATTGAACGTGTGGGTCTTGCTATGAACTGCCTAAAAAACAAGCCATGGAAGCAATCTCAAATGATGACCGATGAAGAAAAATTCTACGGCTACATGAGAGAGTCCTTACTAGCACTACTCGCTGTACTTGTAAGAGCTGGCCTCAATGCTCAGGACGTATATGACCTATACTTCCGTAAGAATGAAGTCAATAAGTTCCGCCAACGGAGTAACTACTAATGAATATCACAGAACACTGGTTGCACCAGATTAAAACACTGGCCTATGATAAATCAGAGCCCATGATTGTGAAAGGTCTCACTAAACTACGCATTGGCCACCGCTTTAGAATACCTGGTGAGGATTGGCTACAAGGTTGCTCACATGACCTTGTGGACCTATCCTATGCTAGTAATGAAAGCAAGATAAAGCACCTTGAGCGGAACTACTTCGACAAAGACCGTTACGATATGTTCCTAGAAAAGCTAGACATTCGTAGTGATATGGGTGCTAGTATCTTGACCTATGACTTTGGCCACAAGCCTAAAAGAGCTAAGTCCCAAGGGTATTGCTTGAATAACCTCACCCTGGTGGTGGATAAGAAGCGAGCATGGGTATTCCTTAACTACCGCTCTACTGAAATCACACAGAAGTTTGGAGCTGACCTGTACTGGCTGTATAATAACATTATACCACCCTTGATTGAGGGCAAAGAGCTTCAATATGTGGACTTTACGTTCGGCTCTGCATACAGCCAAGGCCTATTCACTATCTTGCTATTCCAATTCATGCCGGCTAAAGAGGTTATGGACTTTGTGGTCAACTGTCCACATGACTACTGGAGACATAAGATGCTTTACTGTATCGGTCACCATGCTAGCTTGCCACCCGGCCATGAAGACAAATTCAGAGCTCAGCGCCGTATGCATGAGTTCTACTATAACTACTGTGATGATTTAGACTACTGCTATAAAGTATTAAAGAAAGAAGGTTATATAGATGAGAATTTATCAAAACTTTAAAGAGGTACGCTCCGAGGTAAAACGTGATTTAGCTGAGATGGGTATTAATGTACATACACAGACCTACCAAGATAAGTTTATTGGTGATGACCCAATGATGGCCACCAAAGAGCTCCAGAACTATATGTACTGTGTGGTTGATACTAGCCGCCCAGAAGAGATGCTACCTACACAACCTTGGGCCGATGCTGAATTCCAAGAACGTATCTCTGGTAAACACATGAACCCGGGTGAAGCCTACAGACTACGTAAAGAGGTATGGTGTGACTTCCTAGACAGCGAAGGCAAGTTTGGTTATACTTATCCTGACCGCATCAGCGACTTCAATCAGATTGACCGCATTGTAGCTACTCTTGAGAACGATAGCTTTAGCCGTCAAGCCTATATGTCTATCTGGACACCTGAAGACATCACTAAAACCGGGGGTGTATCTCGTGTACCGTGCTCTCTAGGCTATCAGTTCCAAGTCCGTAAGGGTGCACTCAACATCACCTATCTACAACGCTCCAGCGACTTTGCTACGCACTTCAATAACGATGTATTCCTAGCCGTTCAGATGCAACACCACATAGCTAAACGCTTAGAAATGAAGCCGGGTACATTTACCCACTGGATTGGCTCTCTCCATGTGTTCATGAAAGACATTCAAGGAGTATTCTAATGGAACGAATTTCACGAGATGAATTATATAGCCAAATAGCTCAACTCGTGTCTAAACGTGGTACTTGCCCTAAACTTCAAGTTGGGGCAGTATTCACCTTAGATGGTAGAATTGTATGCACTGGCTATAATGGTGCACCCTCTGGTATGCAACACTGCACAGAGGTAGGATGTCAAGAAGATAGTGACCACCATTGCACAACGGCTCTACACGCTGAAGCATCTGCTATAAGCTATGCGGCCCGTAAAGGTATTGCTCTTGAAGGCTCCACCTGCTATCTCACAGTTGACCCTTGCCATTCATGTGCTAAGCTACTTATCAATGCTGGTGTAAAGAGAGTAGTGATACTCAGTGAGTACAGCGGTAAACACAACGGCTATAGAACTCTTGTCTATGCTGGTATAGAGGTGGTTCGATGAACTATATTGACATCAAGAAAGGCTCTAACATCCTCATCTTAGGTGGTCAACCGGGCTACTCTGATGAGGCCACAGGTAAGCCATTCTCTGGTAGGGTAAAGAAGCAACTTGAAGAGCTTATCAAGATACTTGGTGTAGAGCCATCAGAATGCTCTACGGCCTATGTGTGTGAAGAGCTAGTCACAGAGAAAGTGTCTAAGAAGGTAATCAAAGAGAGCTATATCTCACGCATTGAGCCAATACTACCCCAGTTTAAGTATGTGATAGGCGTAGGTTCTGTGGCCGCTACAGCCCTCATGGGTAAAGGTAAGATTACTGACTGGGCTGGCTCAATCACACCTAATGACTACGGCACTACCATGATATCCATGGACCCAGCTATTACCTTTAGACAACCTCAGAAGTGGGACCTTGTGAAAGCACATTGGCACAACTTCTCTTTATGTATAAAGGGCCGTATCGAAGATGAGAATGTACTCAACTATACCTTGGTGAATACACCTAACAAAGCCAAGGCCATGATAAAGTCATTAGCTGCAGCAGATGCTATCTCTTATGACATCGAGACCACGGGTCTTAACCCGTTGGACCCTGATGTTGTGATAACGTGCCTAGGGTTAGGTGTAGATGGCGCTGAATGGGTTATCCCAATTGACCATGAAGGGTCCCCTTGGAGCTCTGACGATAGAAACCTTAGGAAAATATTGGAAAGCGTCATACGGGTCACAAAGGGCAAAAAATTAATAGCTCAAAATGGGAAATTTGATAACAAAATGATGTTGACCAAACTAGGTTGGAGATTTCACCAGACCTTTGATACTATGCTTGCCTCGGCTCTCTTGAACGAGAACACACCTAACGGTCTTAAAGCTATGGCTACTGTGCTACTTCATGCACCTAGCTATGCTCTTGAGGACCACGGTGCTAATGAGCTTGATATTCACAAGCTAGCCAAATATAATGCGTATGATGTGCATTATACACTCCGGCTCTATCACCTACTGAGAGCACAGCTTGTAGAGGATAAACCTCTGTCTAGAATGTTCAATAAGCTTATTATGCCCGCATCACGGGCCTTTGAAGACGTTGAGTTACACGGTGCATACATTGACCCAGACAAAGTGGACAGTGTGATTAGCCAACTTTCTGGTAGTATGCAAGCTTCTCTGAAGACACTAGCTGAACTGTCTGGCCATGATGACATCAACTGGAATAGCTCACAGCAATTAGCTAAGCTACTCTATGATGAGATGGGTTTACCTATACTAGAGCTCACAAAGTCCGGTAAGCCAAGCACCAATGGTGAGAGTGTGCTACCACGATTGAGAGACCAGCACCCTATCATCAGTGAGCTCTTGTCTTATCGTGAACAGAAGAAGCTACTAGAATTTCCTACCAAGTGGAAAGAGGTAAGCATTGATAACCGTATACACCCATCCTTCCTCTTGCATGGTACAGTGACTGGCCGTATCTCATGCAAAGACCCTAACCTACAGCAAGTGCCACGGAATAAGCTAGTGCGTTCATTGATTAGTGCACCACCCGGCTGGACATTATGTGAAGCCGACTACTCACAAGCCGAGCTACGTATAGCCGCTATCATGAGCGGTGACCCTACACTAAAGATGTGCTTCCAGACTGGCATTGACGTACACCAGAAGACCGCCTCCAATGTAATGGGTGTACCACTAGAGGAAGTCACAAAGGACCAACGTAAGAAAGCTAAGGCAGTTAACTTTGGCTTCTTGTATGGTATGTCCGCCAAGAAATTCCGTGAATATGCTCGGGACAAGTATGGTGTAGATTACACCGAGGAAGAAGCTATAGAGACCCGCCAGCGGTTCTTTGAATCTTACTTCGCATTACCTACCTGGCATGACCGCATGAGACGTCTTGTCAAAAAGTATGGCTATGTGAGGAGCCTAATCGGCCGTAAGAGGAACTTGCCTGACATATATAGTAGCGATAAAAAACTGGCCGCTGAAGCTGAACGTCAGGCTATCAACTCACCAGTGCAAGGACTTGGCTCTGATTTCAACATATACTCCCTAGTGCGTATGGCCCACACACTAGACATGTCCAGAATTAAAATTGTGGGCACTGTCCATGACGCTATCCTCTTTGAGGTACAGAATGACTATCTAGAGGAGGCTGTTCCTATTGTGGTGGATATCATGACGGACATGGAACACATCGAGAGGGTCTTTAAGACTCAAATTACTGTCCCTATTGATGTAGAAGTAAAGGCAGGTCCGTGGGGCTCTGGTGAAGTGGTGTATGATGATATAAACGGGGTTAACTTTGACAAACTCAGAGAACTTTCTAAATCGTAGAATTTTACCATTGACATCACATATCCAAAATGATATATTATAACCATGAAAGGAGGTGACTAGATGGAGCCACCCGTAATATTATCATTTAGCTCCATCAGAGATTGGAAGTTCTGCCGGCAGGCATGGTACTACAAAAGAGTCCAGAAGTTACAAAGACGGAGGAAGTCCCTGCCGTTGCGAAGAGGCTCTATTATCCATGATTGCTTAGAACTCTATCTCAAAGGTGAAGACTGGTACCCAGTCATCGAAGAAGCACAGGCCGAGTATGATAACCTCATGGAAGAGGAGAAAGAATACTACGGCAATTTACCAGAAGAATGTGAGCGTATCATGATTGGCTATGAAGAACATTGGGCCAATGACCAATACCACACAATAGCCACAGAGCTATCCTTCGGTAATGTGAAAGAAGGACAAGAGCCATTCGAGATAGTGCCGGGTGTGTTCATCACCGGCCGTATTGACTGGCTATTTGAAAATGACCGTGGTATCTGGGTGGGTGAGCATAAGACCGTAGGTAGAGCTATTCCTACTGACGGCTATCGAATGAATGACCTCCAAACGGCCATTTATATCCGTGTATGTCAGATACTTGGATATGAGCCGACTGGGGTAGCATTTGACTACTTGCTCACAAAACCCCCTACAGTGCCACAGCTCTTGAAAAATGGTACTCTTAGCCGGAATAAGAAAATCAAGACAGATGAGGCCACATATATGCAAGCCATACTTGATAACGGTCTCAACCCTGATGACTACCTAGCAGAGCTTGAAAATGCCCGTAGAAATAAATTCTATGAGCGTAGATATATGCCTAAACCTGAAGGTATGGTAGATATGCTACTCTCAGAGCTCCAAATCATAGCTAAGGAAATGGAACACTTGAAAGACTTTCCATACCGGCTATTGTCCCGTGAATGTGAGCACTGCGAGTTTTATACCCTATGCCAAGCAGAGATGATGGGCCTTGATACCCATTATATTAGAGAATGTGATTTTGAAGAAAGGAGCTACTCGCATGAAAATAAAGACACGAGCGAAGAAGACGACTCCGAGCCATCCGATAGCTGACCGTATCAAGTCAGTTAAGGAGGTGGAGCACTACCTCAAGATGCTCGTATACGGTAGAAGTGGTACTGGTAAGACCACATTTCTTGCTAGCTGCCCAGGCCCTATCTTGATTGTTGACATCAGAGAAGAGGGCACTACCTCTATCCGTGAGACTAAAGATGCGTATGTAATCTCTATTAGCTCTTGGGATGAATTTGAAGAACTCTATTGGTACCTCAAAGATACCGATAAGTACAAGACTGTTTGTATTGATACGGTCACAGCTCTACAAGAATTGGCTGCTAAGAAGGTAGCACCTACCGGTACTATTAGCCAACGTGGCTGGGGTGAAATCTCTGGTCTCATGAAGACCTGGCTAATGCTGTTCCGTGATTTACCATTCAATATCGTATTTACTGCCCAAGACCGTGAGACACGTGTAGAGGACTATGATGAGGATAATATGATTACACCAGAGGTGGGTCCATATGTATCACCATCTGTAGCTAAAATCCTTAATGCGGCCGTAGGTGTGATTGGTAATACTTACATTAGTGAGACTGTGAAGCAAGTTAAGAAAGGTGGTAAGATAACCTCTAAGGAGGTAGTAGAATACCGCATGAGACTTGGTCCACATTCCAAATATATCACAAAACTTAGACGAGACCCTACACTAGAGGGTGATGTACCTAAGTCCATTGTGAACCCAACTTATAAGGATATCATTGAATTAATGACAGGAGAAGAATGAAATGGCTAAACGTGTAGTAAATCTTAACATGAAAGACGTGTCCGTTGGTGGTGTGATTCCAGAAGGTGAGTATATTGTAACCGTTGACGAAGTTAGTGTAGAAGAATCCCAACAAGGTAACCAATACTTAAAATGGGTCTTCAAGGTAATTGACGGTCCACAAAAGAACAGCAAAATCTACCATAACACTAGCTTGCTACCTCAGTCCTTGTTTAACCTTAAAAACTTGCTGATTGCCCTTGGTGTACCGGTACCGGACAAAGCTTTCCAACTCAACCTAGATGAATGTGAAGGCTGCAACTGTGGTGTAACTGTAACACATGAGACATATGACGGCAAGAAGCGCTCTCGTGTAACAGACGTATTCCCATTGGATGCCTCCGATGTAGAAGATGCTGATGAAGAGGCAGACGAAGAAGTAGACCTCGAGGAAATGTCTCTTGAAGAGCTTATTGAGTTCGCTGATGAAAACGATATTAAGCTCACAGCAAAGCAAAAGAAGCGTAAATCAGCCGCACTAGCTGCTATTCAAGATGCCCTTGGTGATGATGAAGAGGACGAAGAAGAAGCAGACGATGAGGAAGCTGATGACGAGGACACTGAGTCCGAGGAGGAAGCTGATGACGAAGAAGAAGAACCAGCCCTCGAGGATATGGACTTAGACCAGCTCGTTGAGTTTGCTGAAGAAAATGAAATCAAACTCACAGCTAAGCAGAAAAAACGTAAGTCCGCTGCTTTAGCCGCTATCCAAGAAGCGTTAGATGATACTGACGAAGAAGAGGATGCGGATGATGAGGACGAAGAAGCCGATGAGGTAGATGTGTTCACATTGAACTTATCCGAGTGCCGTTCCTTCGCTAAAGATAACGGTATCAGCTTAGCTAAGATGCCTGTTAAGGACCGTAAGAACTTGGACAAAGTACGTGAGTACATTCAAGAAAAACTTGATGAGGCTATCTAATGAAGAAGCCCGAGACTAATCTACAACAGAAGATAGTCCGTGCTTTAGAACGAGAAGTAGGGGGCCATTGGATGAAAATCCATGGCTCTCAATTTCAAACTAAAGGTATACCAGATTTACTAGGTTGTGTTGCTGGCTTATTCTTCGCATTGGAAGTGAAATGTGACTCCAGTAAATATGGTGCCTCAGACTATCAATTATACAACATTAAACAAATTCATGACTCCGGTGGCATGGCTGCTGTTGTGGAGTCACCCGAGGAGGCAGTCGAATTGGTAAAGCGCCACATCAAAGAACGAGCTCTCTCAGCAGAGGAACGGTCTAAACTCATTGATGAGACACTAGACCAGCTAGAAGCTGAGCTACGTAACCCAAACAATAAACAAGGTCTAGATGCTATCAGTGCACCTATACACCGCTCAAATAAACGTGTGATAGTAGTGCCTAAAGAGGAAGCTATACCAACCGCATCAGCACCCAAGAAAACTGTGAAAGTATCAAACGGCAATAAGCTTACCCTAGCTGAGCTCGCTGACCAACTAGGCATGGAGGCCAAGGCCGTACGTAGACAACTACGCAAGGCATACCCTAATCACAAAGGCTCTTGGAGCTGGGAAGGTGATGAGATAGCTGATGTCATGGGAGTAGTCCAATCATGGAGCTAAGTAAGATTACTAAGACCAAATTCCTTGAACATCAAACAGAAGCATACGAGCTAGGTATTAAGTTACCTAGCTTTGCTTTGTTTATGGAGCCTGGTACCGGTAAGACATTACCTACTATAGCTGTGATGGGGTACCGGTTCTACAATGACCATGCTCGCCGTGCTATCGTAGTATGCCCATTGTCCGTAACATATGACTGGGAGCGACAGTTTAAAGAGCATGCTGCATTCCCCTATAACATCGTAGAGCTTGACCAGCTAGGCACCTCACCACAGAATTGCCTTGAGGTGGTCATCGTCAATTATGAGAAGCTTTGGGAGTTCTCGAAGAAGAAGAATAAGCGCTGGGAGCCCTCACCTCGATTGATGAAGTACAAGGCGGACATCATGGTGTGTGATGAGTCTCACAAGATAAAAAATTGGAATACACACGCTACAAAGGCTGCTACCCGTATCGGTAAGGGTATACCATTCAAAGCAATTCTAACCGGCACACCGGTCACAAAATACCCCTTAGACTTGTATTCACAAATCAACTTCCTAGATAGCTCTATCTTTGATTGCACCTATAAGACATTCCGTGAGAGATATGCCGTGCTTGATATATGGGGCAGACCTCGTAGCTATAAGGACTTAGACCATCTGATGAATATAGTCTATAAATATGCATACCGCAAGTTAAAGAAAGACATCAAAGAGTTCCCGCCACCAGAGGTAGTCCGTCAGAATATCTATGTTACTCTAGAGCCACGTGCTAGGAAGCTCTATGACAAGATGGCCAAAGAGTCCATCGTACAGCTCGAAGGTAAGTTCAGCACAGCACCGATACCAGCTCTTGTGGGTATGAGATGCCACCAGATTGCAGGTGGCTATCTGACCACGGAGGGTGATGTTAACCGTGAGGTAACCCGTGTGAGCAAGGCTAAGCTCAATGCCTTAGTGGAGTACATCAAAGACAGTGAAGAGAAGCTAGTAGTCTTTGCTCAATACATACCTGAGATACATGGCATTGTGGATGCTCTTGAAGACATTGGCATAGAGACCTTGTGTATCACAGGTGCCACCAGCAAAAAAATAAGGGGCAAAATTATAAGCCAATTTCAGTCAAGAGAGGAGCCCCGGGTCATCGTAATACAAATTAGTACAGGGGGGGTGGGAATCACCCTTACAGCCGCTCATACGATGATTTTCTACTCTCTTGGCCGTTCATATACAGACCACACACAGGCCTGTGACCGTATCAACCGTATTGGACAAGAGTCCCGGTTGCTCAAATACATATACCTCGTAGCAGAGAACACGGTGGATGAGCTGTTCTGGCAGTCGATACTCGACAAGAAGAACATCGCTGACTACACCATTGATGACCTACGAGAAGTGCTAGCTGGCTAAAAGAAAACCCCACATCATGCATTATGTGATGTGGGTATTTCTGTAGGTTAGTTAGTACGGTGATTGATGTAGATAGTAATTTGTTGGCCCGGCATCAGATGGCCGGTGATGTGGTTCTTGTCAATGGTGATAGCAGTGGAGTCGAGCAAGTCGATTTTCTCTTCCGGTATGTCACCATGATTTTGATAAATGAGCTGGTGTAGGGTATCACCAGGTTGTACCGTAACAGTGGTGGTTTGTGTGGTATCGTAGTGAGGTGTACAGAAGTACACCCCAGCAGCGATAGCTAAGATAGCTAATATCACTTTCATTTCTTAGCACCTCCTACAGCGTCAAGAGCAGCTTGGTATTCTTCTTCAGAATTCCATTGCCATCTACCTTTAGCTTTGCCAAAGGCTTTGCGTAAAGCGACTCTTGCTTTATAGGGTGTGAGTCCCAATTCATCAGCTAGGTCTTTCACAGTGTACATAGCTTCTGGTGCTTCGTCATCAGCTTTGGTGATAGTAGCAGTAAGGTCAGCTTCGAGTGTATCAACAGCTTCTTCTACTTCATCAGCTGGTTGGCTGTTAGCGTAGTCGATGAGGAAAGCAATGGATTGCTTCTTAGTTGCGTACATCAAGCCTTTGCATTGTTTAAGAGCTTCTGGCCAGATGTGCTTAGCTTTTTCTTCTGGTGTCATGTCAGCTTCTACAGCGTTGAATAAGTTAGTAAGTAATTGTTTTTCTTCAGCTTTTAGATTTCTCATTGTTTGTGTCTCCTCTTTGAGAAAAATAGAATTATTAGATTAATTACATTATATCAGATATGAAGAAGAATGTAAATAGTAAATCTTATTTATTTCTTCCAGATATGTGATATATCTTATTTATAATATATCACACATCAAGAAGAATGTAAATAGAAATCTTTTAGATTAGTGGGAGATATCCAACTGGCACGGTAGTTACCGGTGTTCTACGGAGTAGCACACGGTGGATGTTGGTCACAGATGCGAGGCATGCCTTGTCATCCCAGTCAGAGCGGGATGCTGGTGATACTTCTTCTAATGTGATACCGTGTTGGTCTAGGTAGTCTGCCCACACATGGTCATCAGCAACACTGATAGCTTTAATGAATTGTAGATTAATGAACTTTTTCATAATTGTCTCCTTCTTTAAAAATTAAGAATCATTCATTACTTATATTATACCATAAGTCTTGGAGATTGTCAAAGACAATCTTTAAAATTCCTTCCAGACGTTGCTACGTACCTCACCATATACATGGCGATGTGAGCCTGGTATGCCAAATTGACGGCGTAAGACGGCCCGCTCATTTGTATAATGGTTATGTATCACATATAAGCTAGAGTTGCTGTGGCCGTCAAAATGAGCGGAAATAGGGCCGCTTTCACGTCTTAGTAAGCGGTATGTGATGTCTAGTGCTTCGTTGAAGAATTTATTAATGAACATGGTATTACCCCCTGGTATGTTAGTTAGCAAGCTTAGAAGATCACCCCCTAAGCTTGCTCAGTTTAGGTTATTATTTCACTCTTCGTGTGAGTGCTTCAGTTTGATGTTGGTTAGCTGTTTGTATAGCTACTTCGTAGGTCTGCTCATCACTATAGTGGTTGTATTGTGGGTCTTTCAACACACTACCTATTACACCCCAGTACGTACGCATGAGCACTCCTTTGAAAGCATTGTTTTGGAATTTCTTCATTGTTTTCTCCTCCTATAAAGAAATTACTATCATTAGATTAATTAGATTATACCATAAATCTTAGAGATTGTAAATAGTAACCTCCAAAATAACTAAAAAATTACCCACCAGCTATAAAGCTAGTGGGTATGTGTAGTTCCGCCAGACTACACTCTGGAGATATAAGAGGACCACCTCCGCATTATTTAATTGCAGCCGCTATCACAGCTATACCAGAGAGATAAGACCAAGTATCACGCTGACGTCTGAGACGTTGCTCAGTGGCCTTGCTCTTCTTTAGCTCGTTTTTCAACTCCCTCAATGAGTTGGAGGTTGCGTTCAAGGAGCTCTCCTGCTCGGTGATTACTGCTGAGGCTTTCGCTAACTCGTTGCTCTGTTGCTCGTTGATAGCCTTGAGCTCGGTCAATTCCTTGCCCTGCTCTTCGTTGATAATCCTCAGCTCTTTCAATTCTACTCCTTGCTTCGCTGTTAAGGTCTGAGCCTCGTTCAATGATAAGCTTGAGCTCTTTATTAAGCTGTTTGCTTCTATCGAGTTCTTCTTGAGCTCGTTCCAGGTGCTCAATGGCACGCTGATAGTTGGCTCTGGCTGTGTAGTAGCCGTAGGCGAGTCTGCCAACGCCACCGAGTACAAGCACACAAAGAGCACCAATAAGCAAGCGCTTAAGAGTAAACGCAGATTTAACTTTCTCGAGGTACTTCTCATACATAGCAACCCCCTTAGTCTAAGTCATCCCAGCGGGCAGTGTATCCACGGACGTCCACATGGACAAAGTCCTGGTGATAATAGGTACCGATACCACCCTCAATACCAAGGTCACTCATACACTCCTCGGCCACTTGGGCTAGGTAGTCCACATTAATGCCATCGTATGTGATGTCCGCAGCTGTACCTAGGCAGTGCTGGGAGTTGGACACCCCGCCAACTTCCTCATTATGTGGCTCACAACGATAGCCACTATTGATTGTGATTGGTTGACCAATACGCTCTCTAATAGCGTCTAATAGGTCCACCAAGCGCTTATCAATGATATGGTCTAACACATTATGACCTTGGCCGTCTTGCTCATGTCTATCACAATTACAAGAGAACTCGTAGTCATCAAAGTATGTTCCAATCTTCATATGTTACCTCCAAGAGGGCACGGTGGCCCTCATTTCTTTAAAATACTATCAATCTTTGCTTGAACTAGCTCAAGTAAGCCGGCTACTACGGTGTTTCCGCCATCTCTCATGTTCTCCATGATAGAGAGGAATTCAACAGAGGCTAGGTAGAGCCACACCAAGTTCACGGCAAAGGCGTAGTTCCCTGCCATGAAATCAAAACACCACGCAGCCGCAGTAGCTAGGCAGTATGTGAGCACCTTTGTTACAAAGGGCTTTCTCATGTGTTTGGAGTTGATTAAGCCCTTACCCCATGCAGCAGGTATGGCCACATACTTATCCCAGCCGCTTATATTCTCAGGAGTAGCACCCAAGTCTATAAGCATTTGGTAGCCAATCGCTGCCCACCGTGTGAGCAGGTCTAGGAACACAAGCACAATGAAGATACCTAGTACTTGAAAGTGCTTTAGGCCAAGCATATATATGCCTACCTCGGCTACAACTGCGAGTAAAACTTTTAAGGCGAATGACTCTGTAAGCATTCGCCATGATTCCCCGAGGAAATTTGTTATTACTTCCATTCATCCTCCCCTAGTAAATACTATAAAGGTTCATCACCCGTATTGATATATTGATGACTAGCACTATCCCACTCTAATGTAGTTCGCATGAAGTCAATATTGTGTAGACCATCGCCCTTAGTGCCAATAGTAATCACTCTATTACCGGTTGGACTAGTTAAGTGATAGAAAGAAATAAGCTCTGGCTTATTGACAAAGATAGGTGTGCTACTAGGGATAGGTGTACCTCTTCGCTCAGCTAGTACATAGATATATAGCTGTTTCTTACCTCTAGTAACAATTTCAATAGAGTCTATGTCTAGCTCTGACCATTTACCAAGGAACTTGAAGTCCTTACCGTCTGACCAACTGCTTGTAGTTGTCTGATTAGTAACATCAATTACTAGCTTACGGCCATACTTGAAGTACTTAGAGCCATTATCAGTATAGGTATCATCAGGTTGTGCGGCAGTATCGTCTGGGATACCAGCGATAGTGAACTCACCTACCTTAGCACCAGTAAAGTTGTGGTAAGTAAGCTTCACATCGTCATCAGCTAGTGGCTCGTCAAGGGTGATATTGCCATTGCCGGCTTTACTAATCGTAAAGTCATGCTCACCTACCTTGACAGTGTAGTGAGGTTCACCTTCAATACCAATCACTTTTTGGCCACGGAAAGTATTTAATACCTTAAGCTCTTTAAAGCCAGTACGTGGGAACGGTTTACCAGAGTTGCTTAGCACAGCCATAAGAACGTGGTCCACTGATGCGGATTCACACCACACATTACCTTCTAAGAGAGCATGATATGTGGTATCAGCCGTACCTGGTGTACCTGGGTCACCCTTAGGGCCCCGTAGCTCGGCCTTCTGGTCTTCTGTTAAGTCTTCAAATCGTAAGCTATCACCTTTTGGACCTTTGAGCTCTGCTTTTTGCTCTTCTGTCAAATCATCAAAGCGGAAAGACTGTCCTGGTACGCCAGGTATGCCAGGTACACCCACATTGATAGTGACTACTCCGGACGGCTTCACATTTACTACTTCGTTTTCTTGTGCCATAGTTATTCCTCCTAGTGCATACTAACATCAGGTATGATAGTCATCATACCCATAACTAATTTTATAGTCTGACCTTCAGTTTGAAGGAAGACGTCATACTTACATCGGGTTAGCTTACGGCTAAGCTTCAAGCTTTCAGTACCCCGCACCCACACTATAAGACGGTTCTTGTCCATTGTACAGTCCGCCTCTAGCAAGAGCTTGTCTGTTAGGGTGCGTATTTTACACACCCCTACAGCATTATCAAAATTCAGGTCACCTTTGACATCATACACACGGCCCCAGTCAGAGCCCATGTGGATGGTCTCGTTGATACGTAGTATATAGTCCATGGTTAAACCTTCCTTCTAGCGATACATATGTAGTTAGCAGTACCTGGTATCCAGTTAGTATATCTTCTATTTGGGTTAGCACCCCCGCCACCGCCATAGTCGATTTTATAATCTACTGTTAAATCTACCCCACAAACTACTCGTCTATTTGTATGATAGCACTTGATGATTCTTATATTAGCACTACCTATACTATTCTCTTTTGGGTCAGTCGTAGTTATAGTATTAGGGCTTAGTAGATAATGACATTCATCTTCATTAAATCCTGCTGGTACCGGCAATGTCTGACCGTCATTTATAGTACCGGACGTGATTACCATATCATCATCGAAGAGGAATGGCTTAAAGGTAGTGGTCTTGTCTTTACCGTACCATCCTGGTCTTTGATAACAGCACAGGTTAGCTTGAGGTGTAACGTCTTTACTACCCAAGTCTAGGTTAGTTTGGCCACTGCCATCAACACCCCCATCACCAATAGAGTGAGCACCTCCGCCCGCTTTACGGTTGATAAGAATACCAGAGTTATTAGCAAAGGTAATATTACCCGTCATAATACCACCTTTGAGAGGCAGGTATTTCTTAACTTCTTCTTTGAGCTCGTCTAGTGTAGCTAGCTCATGTGAACCATTATTCTTATTGTACCAGCGGGGCTTATTCATGCTACATAGTGAGATATTGTCTATAGCCTTATTCTCAGAGCTGTTGACCCCGATGTCCATGGTGCCGTTGGTATTCACATAGACCTTAGCACTGATGAGGTTTGTGTTATCCATGAAGATAGCACCCTTAGAGGTACTAAATGTGAGGTCACCCTCGATAGTATCACCGGCCTTACGTACATAGGTCTCGGTCAAGTACCGCTTGAGCTCATCACTTACCTTAGCCATAGTTACAGATTTATCTGCGAGCTTAGCTTCTGTCACAGACTTGTCTTTAATCTTCTCAGTAGTAACAGCGTTATCAGCTAGCTTGGCCTCAGTAACAGCTTCATCTCTAATCTTCTTGGTAGTTACCGAGCGGTCCGGGTGGTCCAGTTCCTCCATGGTACGGTGTTCCTCAAGAGGTACCTTTGTGATTTTCTTGAGGGCCGTATCTAGGTTAGAGGAGAAAAGTCTGTCATCATTATCCGTAGCGTCTAACCCTTGGCTAGCCACAAAGTCAGCCACAGCTTTAGCTACTAGGGATGTCTGACGATATAGCTTATTGTGAAGCGCTGAACTAGCGATACCACTAGTTACACCAGAACGGCGCTGAGAGTGCAGGTTATACTCGCTATCACTCATTATGTTATTCTTGGCCTCGTTGAAGACCCTAAAGTTGTTATTGGCCATCTTCTGCCCACTCACCTTTCTCATAGCCAGCAAAGGAGCTATTATCTAAGTCATAGCCAAACACAGGGTTAGCGGATACCTGTATATTTAACCGTACCCCTTGTGGCTTAGGTATAATATAACCCAGCATAATTAGCTCTTTTAGCTGGGGATTCTTAATGCCTATGAGAGTAATATCCATAGTCATGTCTTGATTGTCTCGGATAGAGATTTTGATGTCAGGTAATAGCTCATCCCAGTGCTTGTATAGCTCTTCTATACCGCCATGCCAGTTAAACTTGGCAATAGTGGCTTTGAGTAGTAGCCTATACATGACATCGTCTAGCACACTACTAGAGCCAGTAGCTGGGTTATATGGTAGGTATCTTGATTTACCAAGCTGCTCGCCAATCATGTCTAGTTGGCTACCCCGAGCATTATCAATATCAAAGTAGCTAGGCATTGTGAAGGATAACTCCATGATAGGGTCAGTGTCCTCTAAGAGCTTCTTCACAGTAGCAATATACTTAGGCCGTGTTCTATGCTCACTCGTGATAAGGTTAAGATAACTTTCATATAGAGCCATCTACTTCACCACCCTACAGCTTTTAAACTTAGCCACAGCATTATAACCCACTGGTATATCACTAGCCGATAAACCACTCAAATTAGAGCCTAATTTGATTTCTAACACGGAGAAAGTAGGAAATGTGATATTTGATATAGCACGAGCGACTACCGACCACACGGACGAAATATAGACATTTTGGCCTATTTCTAAAAGTGATAGGTACTTCCTAACTTGCTCGATGATAGCTATTTCAGACTCATTGGTATAGCCGTTTAAGGCTTTTATTTTTACTTGTACATCAATATCTACCACAGTAGGTCTGGAGAATTTGATGTTTATAGGCACCGTTGAACGAGGTATAAGCTGCACAGTAGTACTACCATATGTACCACATCCTGGGCCTTTACGCAAGTAGATAGCTTGAGCTATTTCTTTATCTGCACCGCCTTCTACTACAGCACATATGCTATGAGACGGTATACCGTTGGAGTCCGTTAAGGAGGTATCATTTTCATATACCCGATAACGAGTTACACCAGGTATAGCAGCTATTGAACCTTCTGTGGACTCTATTACCGTTTGGGATGGATTAGCCACAGAGATAGAATGTCTTCGCCGTAGCTGCTCATCTGTCTCTATAGGCTGGCCCATAGCTGGTATTGTTGGATTGGTCACAGATATCCAACCTTTAGTGGGGTTTACTATCTTGGTGATAGTGTTTACATTCGTAGTGATGTCACCAAGCTTAGTGCAGGTAGCATCCACTTGAATAGAGCCACTAGGTGGAATGATTAAGTAATAATCATTTAGAGCCCAAGTATTACCTGATGTGTCCTTGACCAGTCCCCCGATGATACCAGTACCAGGCTCACCTGTGACGGTCAGCTTTACGGTACTATAAGAGGCTTTCTTACGAGTGATACCACTATTCTTTACTAGTGTATCTAACGCCGTACCAATAGCGGTCTTCACAGACCTGTTATTATAATCAAGCTCAATAGCTTGGTAAGTATCATATATCTTCAAGGCAAAGGCACTTATCATCTGGTAGTCTTGACTATCATTCTCTAAGTACAGGTCTTGCCCGTAGATACGCTTCATCTCACTCACAAGCTCTTGCTTGATGTCATCATAAGTAGGATAGTGGAAGCCTGAAGCATCCACATAGGGCTTGAAATAAGCCATTAGAATTTCACCCCTTCCACTGTAAGTTGACCATAATCAGTCTCCACCACACACGAGATAGCTAATTGCCGTTGCTCGTTATCCCAGTCAGCACTAAAGTAGATAATGCTGGTTACGTGTGGAGTCTTTACAATACGGTCACGAATAGCCTCAGAGGCTATAGTTATATCACGCTGGGCCAGTACTTTTTGGAACAGTGGTAGACCGTCTGTGAGGTCTTCCCACCATTCACCAAAGAGTAGCCATAGCCGAGTTTTAATAGCTTGAGCACAGGCTTCTATATCCAGAAGCATATCTGCACTACCAGCCCCAAAGGTATAATCACCCTCATTGTCTAGTCTTCGATACCTCATCTTGGACCCCCAGTACTACCACCACTATCACCTCTATGGGTGTGGCTATTCATATTAATTCCACCAGCGGTAAGAGTACCGCCTACTTTGTGATTGTTTGATACCACTTGGCTACCGTTGATAGTAACATCAGCATTGATAGTTACCTTGCTATCAGTGATGTCAAATATGGTGTGGCCACCGCTCTTAATCTGTACAGAACTACCACTGTAGCCTGGCACAGTGTTAGGCTGTGATTTAAAGCCACATATAGCAAAGCCATCCGAGAGGTCATGTCTACGCCGGTCTATCTGGTTTTGTATACCGCCAGACTGCCACCATGCATCTATGCACATATCAGCAAAGACCACAAGACATTCATCACCAGGCTGGATAGGCATTGTAATAGTATAACCGCCACCACTATAAATAAAGAGGGGCACGTGGATAAGCTTGGGCAATTCTACCCAGTGGTACTCACCCTCGAGATTGACCTTCTCACGGATAGTGGGTTGTACGGTCACAGTTTGCTCTTGGTAGTCAACACTCTCAACAATGCCCGGTATAGCTGTCCACAATGAACGAGCTATCTGGTCTTCAGTCTTTTGCTGATTGTCTAACTCACCATGAGTTCTGTTCTCTACACTTATCAACTTCTCACCGTCCCTTCTGCACTTTCGACTGCAACTGGCAAGCCAGCTCTACCATTTCTACCTATACCCACAACCTCAGTGGTCCATATTTGGCCATGTGTATCACCAGAGTGAACATAAGAATA
>ENA-OWLL01000098-OWLL01000098.1-metagenome-genome-assembly--contig:-NODE-98-length-22887-cov-7.912097_pt1 | contig 22887 bp, 20 predicted proteins | sample MGYA00245347_ERZ651098 | MGnify/ENA primary metagenome ERZ651098 (study PRJEB26857, sample SAMEA4031767) | metagenome | biome: human; feature: oral; material: saliva | place: Philippines | collected 2014 | study...
AAGGTTCTAATTTGCTATGACATCTAAAACGCAATCGACAGATATCTAAGACGAACGTGACAGATATCTGAGACGAACGTGACAGATATCTAAAACAAAAGCTACTAACATTTGGCTGTTTTTTCTAAATATCAGAGAAAGTTATTCCATTTGCAAATACCTGCAAACACAGTTTACAAATGTTCTATTCGTTTTCTATTGAACCTATCTTCGGTGCACTTATATCAAGTTCAGAACATTTACCGTCATTTCACAACTAATGGTCTTTGTTAAGAAATTTATTACATTATTTACTGGTTAAGAATATGTTAAACAAATCAAAATTGAAGTATAAAAATTTGTTATAACATAAAACTTTGTTTAATTTTGCAAATGTAGAAAAGTAAGCATATACACTTTCATTTATATCTATTTGTCAATATATTTTTTAGTTCGTGGGAGAAGCCCACATATATCGTATTACTTAAACATTTCAAAATTATGAGAAAACTATTATTCTTTGCTCTCGCAGCAATCTTTAGTATTCAAACCCAAGCACAAAGTGCTCCAACTATCATTAAAGAACAACCAGCAGGTACTGCCGTAAACTACAAACGCATTAGTGGCTATATGCTTGCTATTATGAAGAACAAAGAGACGCAACAAGCAGAAATTACTATGTTCGACCTCGAGAAATTAGCTGAAAATAAAGAAGGCGTAGGCGATTTAGTTGTTGTTACAGATGCTGATGGTAAAACAGTTTACATAAAATATGCCTTGTCGTATGCAACATGTCTTAAGGGTGATAAGCTCAACGCATGGATAAAAGGCACAAAAGAAGGAAACACCATAACTATCCCTTCTGGGCAATTTTTAATATACGGAAAGGCTGACGATGGCGAATATGGATTGCAAGTAGGTTATATGGAATTGATTGACGGAAAGTTTACACCCGTAGATGGCGATATTAAATACATTATTGACGGTAACACCATTAAACTCGATGGCACAATGGTTCAGAAAGACGAAGCAGGGAATGCCAAAATTAAGATTCTTGCAGGCTATTGGAGCGACAATAAACTCTTCTACTGTGGTGATGCACTCACCGTAGGAACAAACGACCCTGCAGGTGTTAAATCAGTAGCAACAGATACGAACAAAGACGTTGTAAACGAAACTTATTTTGACCTTTCTGGTCGCAAATTGTCTAAAATTGGTAGAGGCTTAACCATTAAAACCGTTAGATATACAGACGGAACAACAAAGTCTGTGAAAGTAGTTAATATAAAATAAAACATATACACAACCAAAAAGTAGCCTTTTAAAAAGGCGCATCGCATAAGCATCTCTCTGTGGGGAGATGCTTTTCTCGCATACAGTTCATTATTGTAAATCGCATTATAAAAGAAACTGAGAAACACTATATTTTTCGTAACAGATATCTACTTTTATAATACACAACCAATTCTGCATATATCTATAGCACTGATTTTACTTTTTGATAATAAAAATGGTATTAACATTAAGCAAAGATTAAAATATATTTGCATACCATCTGAAATACATACACGTACAAAATAAAACAAATAATTATCAAAACTATATATTATATTCACATTCTGTTGTTTATCAAGCAGTAAACATATTAGTTAAATATTGCTAACATTAAAATGTTTCATTATAAAACTTCCCACACCAACTAATAATTTGGTACATTTGCATTGCCGAGCGAAGAAAAGTTAGATAGGCTGTAATTACACATTATTGGCTACGACATCTAACAAAGAACCAGGCAAAGAGAATAGAATTGCGAAAAGCTCAAAGTATAGCTAAGAATATTTCTACAATGTATTTAGAGATTTTTCAAATATTCTCTCAGAACTAACATAAACATAACATTCAATTAACAAAAGTTGCATATAAAAATGGCAAACGAAACAAACAACAAAAACTTCCGTATTGAAAGCGACCTTTTAGGCGAACTTCAAGTACCAGCAAACGCATACTATGGCGTGCAAACACAACGTGCAGTAAATAACTATCATATCTCTGGAAAGAGAATGTGCGACTATCCAGACTACGTTATCGCAATGGCATACGTTAAACTAGCAGCTGTTGAAACAAACCGAGAGTTAGGCGAAATTAACAACGAAATTTGTGATGCAATGGCACAGGCGTGTCGCGAAATTATAGATGGAAAGTTCCACGAAGATTTTGTTACCGATATGGTACAAGGTGGTGCAGGTACATCTGTAAATATGAATGCAAACGAAGTTATAGCCAACCGTGCATGCGAGATACTTGGTCATAATAAGGGCGAATTTAAATATTGTGCACCTAACGACCACGCTAACTGCGGTCAATCTACTAACGATGCATACCCAACAGCTATACATGTAGCTTTGCTTCGTATGAACAAAACATTAGTAGAGAAACTCGCAAAGCTTATAGCATCTTTCCGTAAAAAGGCTGAAGAGTTTAAGCACGATATAAAAATGGGACGTACACAGCTACAAGATGCCGTTCCTATGACAAGCGGACAAGAATTTAATGCGTTTGCCAATCTGCTCGAAGCCGAAATAGAGAATTTAAACAAGAGTGCCGATATGTTCCTCGAAATAAATATGGGTGGAACAGCTATTGGTACAGGCTTAAATGCTGCACCAGGTTTCCCTAAAGTGTGTGCAAAGAAGTTAAGCGAACTTACTGGTATGGAGTTTAAAGCAAGTGAAGACCTTATAGCTGCAACCCCAGATACTACCGATTTAGTACAATACAGTAGTGCTATGAAGCGTTTGGCTATAAAACTTTCTAAGATTTGTAACGACCTCCGTCTTATGGCATCTGGTCCACGTTGTGGTCTTCACGAAATCAATCTTCCTCCAATGGCTCCAGGTTCAAGTATTATGCCAGGCAAGGTAAACCCTGTTATCCCAGAAGTTACAAATCAAACTTGCTTCAAAGTTATTGGTAACGATACAACGGTTATGCTTGCTGCCGAAGCTGGTCAATTGCAATTGAATGTAATGGAACCAATTATTATGCAGTGCCTAGTAGAAGATATTACCTGGTTAGGCGAAGCTTTCGATACCCTTAGAGAAAAATGTATAGATGGTATTACTTTAAACCGCGAACACAATGCAGAGATGGTAAAACATTCTATAGGTATTGTTACAGCACTTAATCCATACATTGGTTATAAGAACAGTACTAAGATTGCTAAAAAAGCACTTGAAACTGGCGGTTCTGTATACAATATAGTACTCGAAGAGGGTGTTCTTACAAAAGAGCAACTCGACAAAATACTTTCTCCAGAACACATGCTCGACTCAGAAGAGAAAGTAAAATAAGATAGATTTCTTATATACATAAAAAGCTCTGTACATTGCAGTACAGAGCTTTTTGTGTATATATCATACCTTACTTTTACAATATATTATAGAACCTATTAACGCTCTGTAGAAAAGAAGATAAACTGTTGTGCTTTTCTCTGCTATATAAAGGAACAACTGCCGCATATCTTGAAATCAATCCTCTAAATAACAGAGAAAAGTCATATTAGTATTTCAAATTAAGGTTTCACTATTCTATTTTTTACAACAGAATTACTTTTTAGGACCTTTATAATATGGATTGAACTCTACTACTATCGTTGTTTTTTCCTTTACCGGACGATTTTTCTTTAAAGCAGGTGTCCACTTTGGCATGTGTTCTACTAACCTAATAGCCTCTTTACGGAAATGTTCATTAGCAGCCGCTATTACTTCGTTCTGCTTATCTTTACTTAATTTATCGAATTTAGGACTATTCGCCTTCAGTTCCGTAACATTTAAGACACGTGCGCCAGTAATAGCTCCGTCCATTTCAACACTAAACAACACTTCAACCTTAGCTTCGACACGCATCTTACGTGTTTGTAATGTGTAAAGCTGGTGTTCTTTCAAATATTGTTCCATTGCTTCATTACCACCAACATACGCAGGCATAACATCTGCAGAAGACATTTTTAGTTTGGTCTTTAATCCTTCTAACGTTGCACGCAATTTTTCTATTTCAACAGTACCAAGTACTATTTTTCCATTTGGGTCTATAAGATACATCGCAGGAATCCAATCTATATGGTATAAGCGGTCTATTTTTGTTTCTTTTTTCCATTTCTTCAGTTCGCTCACTTGTGTCCAATTCATTTGATATTTATCCCAATATGTATTCACCCACGCATCTTTATTTGTATCGAAAGATATACCAATGATACGCACATTATAATCCATAAAGTCATTCCAAAGCTGTTTCATTGCTGGAATATCTTTTCTACAATCAGGACACCACGAAGCCCAAAAGTCTAAAACAACGTAGTTTCCCCTAAACTCGCTAAGTTTTATTTCTTTCTCGTCGGCTGTACGCAATGTAAATTCAGGCGCAACAGTGCCATTTTTCAATAGGTTTGTGGCATACTTACTATCTAAATCTTGTGCCACAACAGTAGCGAAAGTCGCTAAAAGAAGCATAGTTGATAGAATAATTCTTTTCATTTCCGTTTTTCTTTTATTGTTATATATGTCAATTAGAGTTTCCATTTACTTTCTCCTTAATATACTCTCTGCACGAATGTCGTTTCTTTATTTCTATCGTCTGGTCGCAATATTCCATCACTGCAGGTCTATGCGTTATAAATATAATTGTTTTATTTCGTTTCGATAGAATATTTTGCAACAGATTTCGCTCTGTGTCAGGGTCAAGTGCAGATGTTGCCTCATCAAACAGCATTATACTACGATTACGCAACAATGCTCTTGCAATAGAAATACGTTGAGCTTGCCCTTCGCTAAGCCCCCCACCTTGTTCCGTACATTGTGTATTTAGCCCATCGGGAAGTTCAAACACAAAGTCAGCACAACTTTGTTTGAGTGCTTCCATCATTTCATCGTCTGTAGCATCTAGTTTTCCTAAACGAAGATTGTCGCGAATAGAGCCACTCATAAGCGTATTTCCTTGTGGTACATATACAAAGTTTGTACGCAAAAGTGGGTTTAGTTCATAGCTTTCCTTTTCGTTATATATTTCAACTTTCCCGCTATTAGGTTGCAAAAGAGCCAAAATCATACGCACCATAGTAGTCTTTCCTGCTCCAGTTTCACCTAAAATGGCAGTACAAGAAGTAGGATAGAAATCAAAAGTAAGGTGTTCTATTACATTATCTTCCGAATCATCGTATGCAAAAGCTACATCTATGAAACGTACACCACATGGTATTTTCAGCTCAATAGGCTCTCCTTGTTCTTCTAATGGATTTTCTTCTAACTCCATCAATCGTTCTGCCGCAGTGAAAACCGACACAAATTGAGGCGCAAGATGTGTAAGCTGGCGTGCTGGATTTTGTATTTTGTTTACCAATTGCAAGAAGGCAGTCATACCACCAAAGGTTAATGTGCCTCCCGAAAGTCTAACAGCTGCCCAAGTAAAAGCTATAAGATAGCCAATAGAAAAGCCAAGATTAAGCACTAAATAAGAAAATACCGAGAATTTTGTACGCTTCACAACATTACTTCGCAATACACTTTGTGTGTCTTCTAATCTATCAACAGCAGCACTATCGCCTTCTAAAGTTTTAATAAGTAGTCTATGTTGGATAGTTTCTTGCAATATACTTTGAACCTTTGAGTCAGATGTTCGAACTTCACTTGTTAGATGACGCATTTGCCGTACATATACACGACTAAAGAGAATAAAGATAGGAATCATAATAACAATAACAATTGCCAAACGCCAATCCATCATAAACAAGTAGCCAAATGCTCCTACAAAGAGTGCTAAAGTGGAAAGTGAGTTTGGAATAACCTCAGTCAAGAAGTTTACTACATTGGTTACATCTGTTTCTAATCTATTTAGCACATCTCCTGAATGGTGCGTTTCTTTTCCATTCCATTTTGAGCGTAAGATACGGTCGAGTAACTTTTGCTGCATTTTATTCTGAGCCTTAATCCCCAAAATATTCCGTATCCAAACCGAAGCTATATTTAGTGCAAAGTTACACAAAATAAGTCCACCCATAAGAAGTACAGCAATAATTATGTTTCCTTCTGTTTCGTGAGATGCAACATCAATAGCGTGTTGTACTGCCCATACTGATGATAACGATACTACAACACCAAAAAGACCAACCATGGCATTAAGCACAGCCTGCAAACGGTTTCCACGCCATGCAAGCCAAAGCCAAAGAAAAATTTCTTTTGCACCATATTTGGTTTTCGGAGCATTGAAAAAAACTTTTATTCTCATTACTTTGGAGACTCTTTTCTGTATTTTACCTTTCCATACGTTCCATACGGTTCGCTTTCTATGTTATTTTCTCAAATCAGCACCCCACATAAGTTTGGTTCGCAATGTAGAAAAATAACTATAATTGCGGCATTTTACTATTCGTGTTACAAAAGAAGCTTTCTTTATTGTCAATATGGTCCCTTCTTTAAGTTTTACCGAACGCCCATCAATTGCTACCAAATAGTTATGGCTACGACTTTCTACTTTTAAACGCACTATAACATTATTGTTGAACACTATCGGGCGAATATTTAAACTATGTGGTGCAACTGGCGTTAAACATAAAATATCACCTCGAGGAACAATAATAGGACCGCCATTCGATAAAGAATAAGCTGTTGAGCCTGTTGGTGTACTTACTATTAAACCATCTGCCTGATATGTTACTAAATATTCATCGTCTATATTGGTATGAATTGTTATCATCGAGGCATTATCACGCTTTAATATGGATATATCGTTCAAAGCATAAGGACTTGTTTCTATAACTTCGTTCTCCGATTCTATTTTTATAACAGAACGCTCATCAATATCAAAATCACCTCTATATATAGCATCTAAGACTTCTTTAATTTCACCTGGCAACACATTAGCAAGAAAGCCTAAACGTCCCATATTCACTCCAATAATAGGTATTTGTTTCTCCCCCACCTTACTAGCCACTCTAAGAAAAGTACCATCGCCTCCTAAAGAGATTGCATAATCTGTATTAAAATTATCGTCCGTAATCACTCCCGAAACTAGTTCTCGTTTAACAAAATCTTTACAAAGGTTCTCATAAAGATGTTCCTCCACAAAGATTCGAGCATTATGCTTGGTAAGATAAGCAAATACTTCTTTTATATAATCGGCTTCAAGAGTTTGTTTATTATTCCCGAAGATTGCGAAACTAAGTTCTTTTCTTATCATAAATTTTATGTCTAAAGTTATATTCCACCATCAAAAACAGTGCATAACTAATCTTTTCTCCTCCGTCTTTGCCAAATTGTGAATAATATCGTATATTTGCAAGCGTATTTTTTAGGAGACGAGACCTATTGTTGAATGTCTTTTGGGTTATTTCAAAAAGACTTAATCAATACTTTTCTTTTGCAAAAATAACAAAATAAGATGGAATTTTAAAGGTTTAAATAAAAAATATATGGCAAAAGCATACGAATTTCTAGCTAATGGCTTTGAAGATATAGAAGCATTGGCACCAGTAGATATACTTCGAAGAGGTGGTGTTGAAGTAAAAACAGTTAGCATTTCCAATAATTTAATGGTAGAATCGGCAAATGGAATTACTGTAAAAGCCGATCTCTTATTCGATGAGGTTAATGATTTCTCAGATGCAGACATTCTTATGTTACCAGGTGGAATGCCTGGAGCTGCTAACTTAAACCTACACGAAGGTTTGCGTAAATTACTCGTTAAACAGAACGAAAATGGTAAACGTTTGGGAGCAATTTGTGCCGCTCCTATGGTGTTAGGGTCTGTTGGAGTGTTAAAAGGGAAACGTGCAACTTGCTATCCTGGCTTTGAAAAGCGACTAACTGGCGCAGAATATACTGGAGAGCTTTGCACAATAGATGGGAATATTACTACGGGTAAAGGACCAGCTGCAGCTTTTATTTATGGTTTTACTCTTTTGGAACAACTCACATCTATAGCTATTGCAAAAGAGGTGAAAGATAGTATGTTGATTCCTGAACTAATAAAACTTCATTAAATAACTTTCTATTGAATAAACAATGAATTATATTGTTATAGTTGCAGGTGGTAAAGGACAACGAATGGGAAATGAAGTCCCAAAACAGTTTCTTCTCATAGGCAAAAAGCCAATATTAATGCATACTATCGAACGCTTCCACGAGTACGATAAAACTTTAAAAATTATTCTTGTACTTCCCGAAGAACAACAAAACTTGTGGAAAGAACTATGCAGCAAATATTCTTTTACCATCGAACATCAAATTGTTAATGGTGGTGCCACACGTTTCGAATCTTCTCTCAATGGTTTATCACAAATTCCAGAAGGAAACGATGGTCTTGTAGGTATTCACGATGGTGTACGCCCATTTGTTTCGGTAAATACTATTAAACGATGTTACGATGAAGCACAACTAACCTGTGCAGCTATTCCTGTAATGCCCCTAACCGAAAGTTTACGTATTGTAGAAAAGAACGGAAACTCAAAAAGTGTAGAACGAGCCAATTATTACAATGTACAAACGCCACAAGTGTTCAATATTATGATGGCAAAAATGGCATTTGCACAACCCTATCAAGAGTCTTTTACAGACGATGCTACTGTTATGGAACAATTTGGTTGCAAAATATCGTTAGTAGAAGGAAACCAAGAGAATATTAAGATAACAACACCGTTAGACCTAAAGTTAGCAGAAATACTTATTAACGAGAAACAACCAAAAGATTAACACGCCTGAATGGATATACTCCAACAAGACATAATGTATCTCACGGGGGTAGGCCCACATCGCAAAGAGATTCTAAAAAAAGAACTTGGTATCTCTACATATAGCGATTTGTTAGAATACTATCCATATAAATATGTAGATCGCACAAAGATTTATCTCATTTCGGAGCTTAGTGCTAATATGCCATACGTACAAATTAAAGGACATATCCTAAGCTTCGAAGAATTTGATATGGGACGACGAAAAAAACGTATAGTTGCACACTTCACTGATGGGCACGGTGTCTGCGATCTTGTATGGTTTAATGGCTCACAATATATATATAAAAACTACTTCATTGAGAAAGAATACGTAATATTCGGAAAACCCTCTATCTACAATCAACGATTTCAATTTACACATCCCGATATAGACGACGCTTCAGAGTTGCAACTCAACAATATGGGAATGCAACCTTTTTATAACACTACAGAAAAAATGAAGAAAGCGGGAATAACCTCGCATACCATAGAAAAATTAACCAAAACTCTTATAGAAAAACTGGTAGAACCATTACCAGAAACTTTACCTAATTTCATTACTCAACGTTTGCATCTTATATCGCGTAACGATGCCTTACGTAAAATTCACTACCCAGCCTCTATCGATGACACACAACGAGCGCAAGTTCGTTTAAAATTTGAAGAACTATTCTACGTACAGCTAAATATATTACGATATGCAAGCGATCAACGTAGAAAATATCGTGGCTACTATTTCAAAACTATTGGTAAACAATTCAACTGGTTCTATACGCATAATTTACCTTTCGAACTAACCAATGCTCAAAAACGTGTAATAAAAGAAATTCGTGCTGATATGGGAAGCGGAAAACAAATGAACCGCTTGCTACAAGGCGATGTTGGTTCTGGAAAAACACTTGTCGCACTTATGTCTATGCTTATTGCTGTAGACAATGGTTTCCAAACTTGCCTTATGGCTCCCACAGAAATTCTTGCTGAACAACATCTGCAAACCTTAAAAGAATTCTTACACGGAATGAATTTGCGTATCGAATTGCTAACTGGTATCGTGAAAGGCAAAAAACGTAAAGAAGTAATAGACGGACTTATCGATGGTTCTATCCATATTGTTGTGGGAACTCACGCTATTATTGAAGATAAAATACAATTCAACAATTTAGGTTTGGCTGTAATAGACGAACAACATCGCTTTGGTGTTGCACAACGTGCAAAATTATGGAAGAAAAACGAAAATCCACCACATATTCTTGTTATGACCGCTACACCTATTCCACGTACTTTAGCAATGACAATATACGGCGATTTAGATGTAAGCGTAATAGACGAATTGCCTCCCGGAAGAAAACCCATTCAAACCATTCATAAATTCGACACACAAACAACCAGCCTCTACGATGGTATACGCAAACAAATAAACTTAGGACGTCAGGTTTATATAGTATTCCCATTAATCAAGGAAAGCGAAAAAATAGATCTTAAAAATCTCGAAAGTGGATACGAAGCACTAAAGGAGGTATTCCCTGAATTTAAAATGAGCAAAATCCATGGTCAAATGAAAGATAAAGAAAAAGAAGCCGAAATGAAACTCTTTGTAGAAGGACAAACACAAATACTTGTGGCTACTACCGTTATAGAAGTTGGTGTGAATGTTCCTAATGCAAGCGTAATGGTTATTTTAGATGCTCAACGCTTTGGACTATCGCAACTACACCAATTACGAGGGAGAGTGGGCAGAGGTGCTGAACAAAGTTTCTGTATATTGGTAACCAATCATAAACTTACTACTGAAACACGAAGACGAATTGATATTATGTGCAATACAAACGATGGTTTTGAAATAGCAGAAGCCGATTTAAAACTTCGTGGTCCAGGCGATCTTGAAGGCACACAACAAAGTGGAATTGCATTCGATTTAAAAATAGCAGATATCGCACGAGACGGACAATTAGTACAACTTGCACGAGATGAAGCCAAGAAAATAATAGATAACGACCCTACTTGCTCGAAAAGTGAATATAATTTACTTTGGAATAGGCTCAAAGAGTTAAGAAATGCTAATATAAATTGGGGTACCATATCGTAAATTCAAATAAGAATAAGGCGTATAATAGCCTTATTAAGGGCGTTAAAGATAAATATACAAATATATAGCGATAAAAGAAAGGTAGCATTCTAATACAATAAAAACTGTTAAGGGAGTAACGTTTTTATTAGAAAATACCTATCTTTGCAACGTTCTTAATTCATTCAGTTGGCCTTTTGTATTGTCCAACTACCAAAGAACAACATTTTGGAAACCCAACGGTTAATCCATTTGAATTATAACCGAATCTGAAAAGAGAAAATAATGACTTTAAAAAGAATAGTTAAAACATTAGGTTTGTCGGCTTTATTAGGTTTTGTTGTTACGCCAATTTGTGCGCAAGACCTAATTGCTCGTCAATCTCCTGTAGACCGTCGTGCTAAATCGTTAGACACAATGGTAATTAATCGCTTACAAGAAGCAGAAGAAGTAGAAAGTCCATCATCAATGTTATACAACGATTGGAGCAATTCACGAACACATGCACAAGGATCTTTGCCAGAAGTTTATAAAATAGACCTACGTGGTTTCCACATGCCTACTCCAAGTAGAGTTGTAACAAGCAATTATGGTCGTCGTTGGGGACGTGCTCATAAAGGATTAGACATTAAAGTTTATATTGGCGATACTATTCGTGCTGCTTTTTCTGGAAAAGTTCGCATTGTGGGATACGATGCAAGAGGCTACGGAAAATATGTAGTTATACGTCATAACAATGGTTTGGAAACTTATTACGGACACCTTTCAAAGCAAATGGTCTACGCAAACCAAACAGTTAGAGCCGGAGAACCTATTGCTTTAGGTGGAAATACGGGACGTTCTACTGGTTCTCACTTACATTTCGAAACACGTTTAGCTGGTGTAGCCATTAATCCTGCTTTATTATTCGATTTCCCACACCAAGATGTTACCGGCGACTTCTATGTTTTTCATAGACAAACTTTAGATAACGAGTCGGCTCGTGCTACAGCTCTTCGTGGTAAAGATGCAAGTCCTGGATATTCGCGCGAAAATATTCAAGGAAAGGGGCATACACGATACTCGTTTAACGAAAATAGTATGCCAAATACCGATTATTCTGCTCGTCGCAATTCGGCTGCACAGCAAACAAATAGTAGCCAAATTCTCTACCACAAAGTAACAGAAGGCGAAACGCTCGAGTCAATTGCTCGCCAACATGGTATAAGTAAAGACCAATTGTGCAAACTTAATCACTTGGGAGTTTATACAAAACTCGTACAAGGACAGATTTTAAGATACAGCTAAGCTGTAAAAACAATAAATTTACATAACTAACAAGAGGATATATCCAATGGGGCGATATATCCTCTTGTTGTTTTTAAACAATATTTTCATACTCTCCCCTATTTCTACAAAGCAAAAAAATATAAGTTTAAAAATAAAGCAAAACGTAATATTTAAAAAGACACGACTTGTTTTTGCCACACGCTTCAATTCTTATTATAAACCACAAGAAATATAATAAGAAAAAAAATTTTTCTTATTATGTTTCCAGAGTTTTTTAATTATTATTTCTGTTATTCTCGTTTTGTTTTTCTTCCCTATCATAATAGCCTAATTTTTGTACACAATGTTGAAACATACTTATTGCAAACACTTTGCGTTCTTTTTATGCTGAATGGTATAAACTATAATATGGTTTACGAAAAAATGTATAGCGATGTTAATTTGCTACAAAATATTTAAAATAAATTAAGTTTTTTCCAAATTTACTTGTACCTTTACAAAGATTTCATAGAACCTCTAATACGAAGAGTGTTATAGGCACTTTATTCTGGCGAATGAGATTACAGGCGAAATCTATACGAAAGTGAACCTAACAGATTGAAGAAATTTTAAATTATATAATTTTAAACATTAGCTTAAACATCATTCATTATGAAAAGAAACACTTTTTTAGCTGTACTAACAGTCATAATGACAATGAGTTTCTCGCAAACCTATGCGCAGACACAACTTGTGGTTACGCCACATTCAGGAGATGTCGGCAAGTATGCCATTACAGACATTCAGAAGATAACCTTCGATGCCAATGGTATGCATATTATAGGTAGCAAGTTCTCGGTAGAACCTGTGTGGAAACTATCGGTCATTAAGGGAATTAAATTTGTATCAACTCCCAGTGGAATTGGTAAAGTGGGCAACACCGAAGCAGAAAAAATAAAAATGTCGCAACGAGGCGATATGATTTATTTTAACGGATTAGGTGCCGAAAAGGCAGAAGTTGCAATTTTCGACCTGAACGGACAAACTTTGTTGCGTGCAAAAGTGTCTGACGGCGAAGGAATTGAAGTTTCTAACCTACACAATGGCGTATTTATTATTAAACTTAAAAACACAACCTTTAAATTTGTAAAACAATGAAAAAGAAAATATTACTTTGCCTAATGGCAATTTTTAGTCTTGCAACATTTGCACAGACCGAACCTAACCGTTTAGTTGTATTAGAAAAGAACAATTTGCACAAAGCATTTATTGTAGACCGTGTAGACAGCATTTTCTTTGCAAATGTAGAAGGAAGAGTTGCTGCCGATGTAACCTATAAGGACTATAAAAGTGGTGCTTCTGGCGATACACTTTGGGTAGCAGTTCAGAAAACTCCAGAGTGTGTTGGCTATAAAATTACTTGTATTCCAAAATCGTTGTCAAGCAGAATAACCAGCGACGACGTTGCAGCTTCTTATTTTGAAAGAATAAATGCAACAATGATGCACGACGATTTTACAAATGCACAAATGACAGGTTTTGACGAACCATTTAAAGACAACACACCTTATACGGTTCTTACACTTGGTTACGATAAATATGGTGTAGCTTGTAGTATGTCGAAAGCAGAATTTACAACACCAAAGAAACCACTTGTTGGAAATCCACAGATAAAAGGCGAAATAGTAAGCACAACTGCAACAACAATTAAAGCAAAATTTACACCAAATGCCGATGTTGCAGGCTATGCAGTTTGTATTTTCCCTGAAGGAAAAGCACAAGAACAATTCCAACAATTTGGTCCGATGATGGGATTAAGCAACATGGGCGATATGATAAAACGCTGGGGAGTGCCAAGAACTGGCGAAGGAGAACACGAATGGACAGGAATGGAGCCAAATACTAAATACGAAATATATATACAAGCGTGGGATAAAGCAGAAACTTATGCAGATATGGTTATAGTTCCAGTAACAACAAAGAAACTTGGCGGAACTGGTATAGCAAAAGTAGATATTGAAATAAAAGAATTTGCAAAAAGTGGCGATGCTTTCTATCAACGTGTAATTTATACTCCAAATGCAGAATGCTCTGTTCATAGAGATATTATTATAGAAAAAACAGCTTACGATAAAGCTGATATGGGAGAAACGGGTGTAATTAATTTATTGAAAACAGACCGTGCACAAGATCCATATTGGAATCAGTATGGTGTAGATAATGCTACATGGAGTGCAGACCCAAATACAACATATTATGCTTGTTCGTTGGCTAAAAATGTAAACGAAGAATGGGGACCACTTGTAAAAGTTGAGTTCACTACAGGTAATGGCGAATCAGAAAGTAAGGTAACTGTACCTATGCGTTTAGAAAATAGCACATCGCATGGTGTAACAACAATGCCAATAATGACAGGCAAAAAGGCACAAGCTAAATTCCAAATGATTCAGAACTAACGATAGTTTAATAAATATATAAAGTATATGGTGTGGTTTACTTCTATTTTTAAGCAAACAAATACCATATACTTTATTTGCTTTTTATAAATTATCTTTAACCAGAAACATTTTAGCAAACAACTTTAAAATCAATATTATTTATGCGGAAGATTTATACTTTTCTTTTTTCGGTTTTTCTTTGCGCAGCAACAGCAATAGCACAAGAAACACCAACAATAATAACACAACCTGCAGAGGGAGAAACCATAAACCTATATCGTACAACCACCGGATTTGAATCGGTATATTACTATGGAGTGCCACATAAAAGTACAGGAGATTGGCAAAGAATAGTTTTTGGAAACGATGGAGCAGTGTATCTTGAAAATCCACTTAACTCGCTTTATACAAAAACATGGATAAAAGGTAAGAAAACCGAAGGAGACACTATTGCATTTCAGCTTCCACAAGCCATATATTCGGAAGAAGACTTCTCTACGGGCGAACAAAAATATGGTTTTCTCTACCGAATACACCAAGGAACAAGAAATGGTAAAGAAACATTTGTGCCAAACGAAGAGAAAGAAAAACAAGTGCTAAAATATGTATGGCGCAACAATACACTTGAAATGGTGCTCGACCCGGAAGAAATGATAGGAATGTGCCGTCCAAATGGCGCATGGACAAGTTATGCCGAAAAAACTTATAGAGCAATACGCAAAGACGATAATAAGTTGGCACCTCCCGCATCGGCAAAAACCTACGAAGGATTAATGCTTTATATGGATATGGACGGAAAATCTCAGTTATATCCAGTAAAATATGCCTTCGATGGTAACGATGCTTATTTAGGCGATTTATCGGCAAACGTAAAAGGTTATTGGATAAAAGGTACAAAAGACGGAACAACTGTAACATTTCCACGTACATCGTATCTCGGAATAGACCGTACAACAGCTTGCTATGTATATGCTTCATCGGGCGTTATGGGAAAAGGTAAAAGCGAAATGGGCGACGAATTCGACAAAGCATGCATTGGTAGCGAACCATTAGTGTTTACTTACGATGCAACAAAGAATGAACTCAGCACAAAAGGACTATTAATGATACACAAAAGTGAGGACGACGACCGAAGTACTTTTATATTCGACTCTTATCGTTATGCATTAATTAGCCAATGGAATAAGAAAGCTGCAGCGCCAATGCCACCAAAACTCACAGCTTATCAGGCATACGACCCACAACCATGGGGAGGTCCTGGCGGATTGCAATTTACATTGAGCTATTATTCAGCCGATTTTAACTATCTCGACCCTACACATCTTTATTATAATCTATATATAGATGGCGAACGTGTAACATTTAAGCCCGATGTTTACAAAAACTTGAGTGCTGAAATGACCGATGTACCGTATGCTTTCTCGGACCAATACCAATTCTATAAGTACGACGATAATGCACGAGCAATATACTTCTACAAAGAAGCAAAAGTAAAAGTAGGTATGGAAGCCTTATATATTGACGGCGACACACGTTTAAGTTCTGGAATTACAGAATATCAGATATCAACCGACGGTATAAATGCTGCAACCGTAAAGCAAATAGACCATATTAAATATTACGATCTTTCTGGTCGTAGAGTAGAAAATCCACAAAATGGAGTCTACATTCAAACTACCACTTATATAGACGGTTCGCAAACGTCGGAAAAGATAGTGAAATAAAGCCACAATACTTTTAACTTAAAAGTAAGACTACAAATCGACAAGCCTGTTTTGAAGATGAATAAATAGTATTCGTCTTCAGAATAGGCTTTATGTTATTATTAAGTATATTCCATTACAACAAGGATTAAGACCTTTTGCTTTTTCCACGTTTATTTTCATTTTATACACAATTATTAAGTATATTCCATTACAATAAGGATTAAGACTTGTATGTGCCGTTAATACTATTTACGTATATAAATATAAGGGTAATAGGTTTATTACTATTAACACAATTTAGTAAACAGTATTATTTACATCATATATATAATAGCTATCTTTGCAATATAAGAATAAAAGAAATATTAAAGGAAAGGGTATAACTCTTTCTCAACTTGCTGACACTATGGGCGTAAGCCGTCAAGCATTAACTCGCCAAGTGGTAGGGATCTACTTGTAGAAAAAGCAGAAGAAATTGCTGATGCTCTTAACGTGCCTATATGGCAATAGTTCGTTTTGCTCGAAGAAGTAGTAGGGAGTGGTAGCTTTGTGGCATTCATAAAAAATGGGAATAAGACATATCATACAAATAATCTGTCTGAACTTGAAAAAATAGTGAACGAACTGAAAGGAGATTAATAAATGGGAAACAAGAACATTGTTAAATTATTCGACGACCGAAAGGTACGCACAATTTGGAATGAAGACGAGGAAAAATGGTACTTCTCTATTGTTGATGTGATTGCGGTATTAACAGATAGCGATAATCCGCAAACATACTGGAGAGTGTTAAAAAATCGTCTCAAAAAGGAGGGAAATGAAACCGTTACAAATTGTAACGCTTTGAAACTTCCTGCGGCTGATGGGAAAATGCGAAAGACAGATGTTGCGGATATGGACCAACTATTCAGATTAATACAATCAATACCGTCTCCTAAAGCAGAGCCATTTAAGCAGTGGATGGCACAAGTTGCCAGCACACGCATAGACCAAATGCAAGACCCTGAGCTTTCTATCAACCAAGCAATAGAGGATTATAAACGATTAGGGTATTCTGATGCGTGGATTAACCAACGTCTGAAAAGTATAGAAGTAAGAAAGCTCTTAACTGACGAATGGAAACGTGGAGGAATAACAGAGCATAATTTATATGCTATACTTACAAATACAATTACCCGTGAATGGAGTGGGTTGACTACCAAAGGATATAAGAAGTTGAAAGGATTGACAAAAGAAAGCCTTAGGGATAATATGACTAACGTAGAACTTGCTCTTAATACCCTTGCAGAAGCATCAGCTACCGAAATTTCAAAGCAGAATAATCCGAAGGACTTCAAAACTCATAATCAGGTAGCAAGACAAGGTGGAAGTGTTGCCAAAGCTGCACGAAATCAATTGGAAAAGCAACTCGGACGTTCAGTTATAACAAAAGAAAAGGCAAGTGATTACATATTGCCAAATCACAAAAAAGAAGAGACATAGAAAAATTATATATAATAGTGCAGGAAATTAAAGAAAATAAGGAATAGTTTGCATATTTAGGGAATATTATATATTTTTGCAGAAGTATTACTAAAAACTATAAAATTATAAAAAAGATTTATTGTTTATGTTGGCTTTTTTGCCAATGGCGTTGTTTACATCTTGCTCGTCTGATGAAGACGGAACAAAAAAGAGCAATGAATTGTCTTATATACAACTTCAATTTCATTTTACGCCATTCAAGTCGTCAGACTACGCAAATAAAAAAATATATGCTAAAGAAGTATATCTTTTCTATTTGGAAGGCAAAAAAGTGAAAGAACCTATAAACCCATATGCAACCACCGTAGCCAAATATGGAAATGTTTGCGTTATAAACGATGTGAATGGGGAATATATTTTTGCTGATTATTCGGGGGATTACGTTCAACTGAAAGATACTAACGGGTATTATACTTTTGATTGTTTAGCTTCTGCTATTTATAACTACAATCTCTACGGAAAACAAAGCCTGAAAAGAGGAAATCACCTGTTAGTCATCAAAGCCGACGGGACATATTTCTGTAAAAAGATAAACATTAATCCAAATGGAGATTATGCAAAATATGATTTTAATTTAACCCAAACTGGGAGCGGAGGTGTTGCCGACAAGTTAGTTTGGTTTTAGACAAACAATTGAGCAATAATTAAATAAACAATATGGGAGATTTTGTTACATTCATCATTATTTTGTTTGGTATTCTTCAAATTATTCTCTTAGTTAAGATATGGAGAATGACAGACGACGTAAGGAAATTAAAAGAACATTTTTGTGGAAAGAGAGAATATCCCAAGCCAACGAGGACTCTTAGCAAACAAGAAAGGAACAACGCAGCAAAACAGGCATCAGCACATTTTCGATAAGAATAAGGGTAGCTTAACGGCTACCCTCTTTTTATGTCCTATTGGTTGGGTTCGGTTCTATGAAAGCAAGTCCGAGTTTTGCAAAGGTTCGCTCCGTGTTCCTTGCAAATGTGCAACTCTTACCAGTGTATTTGAGATGATACACATCGGGGCTATCATCGGGGACTTGTATAATTACATCGCCTTTGTGCAATTCTTCTACAAATGCCCTATTTTTTGTGTTGAAGTCGCTTGTATCACTCCCCTCTATCGTGAAGTTGAGCGTAAGACTTCTTTCGTTCACCTTTTGAATGATGCTTGCATATTGCACACCATCTCTTAGGCGGTCGTTATTGGTTATATAGTCTTTCAGTGGATAATATCTATTGATGGTATCTAAAAACACTCTCCCATACGGACACCTCACGCCTTTAAAGCATCTTTTCCATTTAATCATTAAGTATATTCCATTACAACAAGGTATGGGAGCAGGAACTCGACAGTTTCGGTAGAAAGAGAAGGAAGGACAACAATAAATCCTCCTTCATTCCGTTTAAGTATCAAGGTCAGTATGAGGACGTTGAGACGGGACTGTATTATAACCGTTTCCGCTACTATGACTCTTGTGCAGGTAATTACATTAGTCAGAATCCAATTTGGTTATCGGGGGAGATAATTTATATTCTTATTGTATAAAATCTAACAATATGTATAGATACGTTAGTATTATCTGGGCAAAGATGGATGGGGAAAACAAAAAAAATAGACACTAATTAATTGCTTATGTCTTATATAAATGTTATTATGCCTTTGGTTGAGTTTGTGCCATATATTAACGATATGGTAGTTAGGTATGATTGTGTTGTATATTTTAGGAAAAAGAACACAAAAGATGTTTTTTGTACAGCAATCAATATGGCAAATTATAGAAGTGTTATTGGCAATGGTATAGAGGACAAGTTGTTTTTCTTTGTCTCTTTAAAAGATTACAACAAAGCAGGTATTTCTTTTTATGATGATGAAGTATGCAAGGGAACTATTGAAGGAATAGGAGGAAGGGCAAATGAAAACGAAGTTGAGTTGATTTCATTGCGGTTGATTTCTAAAGAACCTAAAGAAGGGATTAAAAGATTATTTAATGCCATAAGGAATAAACTAAAGAAAGATTCAACAATAGGCGTTGGTGTTCAAAGTGGCTCATCGAGATATCCTAAATTCTTTTATCAGAAGTCGCTGACAGACAATAAGGTCTTTAAGTTTGACTTCAATAATGACAAATTGCCTGTTATCAAGCCATTATAGGAGATGTTAAAGCCAAATCTATAGAGAATTTGGAAAGAAAAGCGTTATGAGTTACTATCAGTTATTGGAGAAAATATAATTATTAAGTATATTCCATTACAACAAGGATTAAGACATATGAGGAGCGAGTATAAGAATTTTTTTCATAATTATTAAGTATATTCCATTACAACAAGGATTAAGACTTAGCGTATACCAATCTATAATTGTACTTGTCTTTATTATTAAGTATATTCCATTACAACAAGGATTAAGACAAGATGCAGCCACACGAGCAATGTTGCCTGATGCTATTATTAAGTATATTCCATTACAACAAGGATTAAGACACAATCGTAACCTGTCCTCTTGCTTTTACTGTTATTATTAAGTATATTCCATTACAACAAGGATTAAGACTTAAAATCTTTTACAGAATAACCAACATACACACCATATTATTAAGCACATTCCATTACAACAAGGATTAATATTTTCGGGCTTAATGATTTAAGCTTTTTATTAAATATGGCATACAATAAATGCTTAAGGCACAATATATTCTGTTATTTTTAGTTTTATGTTGAGACAATTGGTTTAGAGCTTTGTTGGCACCATTTAGAAACTGGGCTGGAAGAAGGTTTAATGTTAAACTATTAATTCTGAATAGCTAATTACGAATGGGCGCACGGCTACGATAAACGGGTTATTTATATTTTAAAATAGTATTAAATTGATTATGAACGATAACGATGTTTCCTCTTATTATAAGGAGGCTTTAGCTACAGATAGTTTTACGGTACACAATAACTTTCTGAATATGTTATTGAAAGATGGTTCTGCATCAGGTATGGAACGCCATTATTGCTATTTTAAAGATTCGAAGAATGCTGATTTGAAACGAATTTTAGGGAATGGATTTCTAAAGCGTGGAAAAGAAGGTATGCTCTTTTTAGAAGAAAAACTAAAAACCGAAACAGATGCTCTGGCAAAATCTAATGTCATTCATATCATAGGATTGTCGTACAATAAAGAATATCTGCCCTATATTCTGCCTTATCTTGACGATGCTGACAACGAAATTAGATACAAAGCCATAATTGCTTGTGGCTGGTTGGGCGATGCTGAGGCTATTAAAATTTTAAAAGAACATTATGCTACCGAAAAAGATGCTTTGTTGCGTGGATTTATTGTATCGGCTATGCGACAGATTTTTTTTAGACATAAGGAAACTAAGCAACAAATTGTAGATTTTATTTATGTAAAAATGCCAGAAGAAACCGACAACGAATTGCTTGCCATTATGATAGTTGTTCTTCAGGACCTTACAAAGGTGAAATTTGGTTTGAAAGAAGATTCGTATTCTGGCGAAATTTCTGGCGATATAGCAAAGGCTAAAGATAAGGTATTGAAGAAAATTAAAAAGTAAGTTTGCATTCTTCTTTATGTTTTTACAACTCTTGAAAACCAAAGTTTCCAGTCTGCTTTACCTAATGTATAAAGAAAGTAGAGTTTCCAAAAAACAAAATTCTCTTATAGCTGCCTATACTGAATAGATGTAGATAAGTGGTTGATAATAAGCTATTTTAAGAGTAGAAATCTATAATATAGGACTCCTGTGAATATAGAAAAGGAATAAATTTTTGCAATTTCTCTACAAAAAGTTTGTGCGTAAACCAAAAAAGCATTATCTTTGCACCCGCAATTGTCCTATGGTGTAATGGTAGCACAACAGGTTTTGGTTCTGTTTGTAGTGGTTCGAATCCGCTTAGGACAACGCTTAAATAAATCGGTTGATATACAAACAGTATATCAACCGATTTTCTTTTACAAGAAAATAGATATGGATATACAAGTTAGAGAATCTTTATTCTAACACTAATAATATACAATATAGTTTTATTGTAAGTTGCTGTCATTTTTAACATTTCGTGTAATCTGCAGATAATAAGCAATTTATAGTGGCAATGAGAGTGATAGAAGTGACAGCAACTTCTAAACGCTACACCATTACGTACCGTGCCAAACACTCTGTGCCGCATGAAGGGACTTTACGAAAAGAAAATATGTATTATTGCAGTATAGTTGTCTAATATATCATAATAGTTAATTATATTTAAAATTAAGATATAATAATATGTGTTTTAAGTTAATATCTTTATATTTGTAACGACAATTAATAACAAAACAACTAAATTTAATTTTATGAAAAAAACAGACAAATTTATTTTGCTTTGCTATGTTTAGCAGCTTTTGTTTTCGCTTCTTGTGAACAGAAAACTGATGTTAATGTTCAAAATGAAGAGAATCGAATTTTCTCAGAGGAGATAAATAAATGTTATGATACATTTATGCACTCCGATTTGAAAGGTGATAATTTACAAACGCCCAAAACAAGGTATGAGGGAACATGTAGTGAACTTTCTGATGATCTTAAAGATGTTTATATATCCTTCCCTGATAGTACAGATAAAAAATATTATCTAGAAGCTATATCTGCAAAAACAATTGAAGATTTAATGAAGTTGCATCACAGGACAGCTGCGGAGTTCTCTATGAAAGATTCGTTGTCGCATAGTTGTAGTGTAAAAGTTTCAGAGAAAGCTGCATTGGAGTCGGTGAACCCCCTGATTGCTCCTAGTAAAAAATTTTTAAGAGAGAGAGGTTTTACGGAAAGTGAACTTAACGATATGGTAAAAGAAAATAATGCAACTGAATCTGATTTGGTACTATTAGCATTAACAGTTAATGAACAAGAAAGAAGTAATCAAAAATTAGCAAAAGAAGTAAGTGTTAATTCTTTTAATATTTTAGATTTAATTGTAACACCTGCTTATGCTCAAAATTATCAAGCGGAAGCGACTAAGAGAATTTTTAGAGATGTAAAAGAATGTGCTATAGAGGCACTTGGATTTGATTTTGCCGGTTTTGGTTTCTGTTCAGCAGCAACGCAATGGACAAAGGTTACTATTAAAAGGTTGTTTATAAATCACTACTGTCCACGAAAATCTTTTAATAATCTCTTGAAACACCTATAAATACAAG
>ENA-OWLL01000100-OWLL01000100.1-metagenome-genome-assembly--contig:-NODE-100-length-22830-cov-4.944237_pt1 | contig 22830 bp, 21 predicted proteins | sample MGYA00245347_ERZ651098 | MGnify/ENA primary metagenome ERZ651098 (study PRJEB26857, sample SAMEA4031767) | metagenome | biome: human; feature: oral; material: saliva | place: Philippines | collected 2014...
TTTCAAATTCTAATGAGAAAAATCTATATGCTTTATTTTTTTTCTTATTTACCCATTTTAACATAAGATTAAAGTCATATATGATACTATAAGGAGGTACTTTAAATGATCCTTAAGGATTTAATTACAGACGTTTTAGACGTTGCTGATAATTCTGAAATTGGTAAATTTATATCCAAGAAGAATCCATCTATCAAGTCTATTACTCGAGCAAATAAAGATTTAACTATGACATTCCCTGTCATGGCTTCTAATACTGTAGATCCAGTATCTGCACAATTAGTTTCTAGAGCATTAGAGCGTAAGTTTGTTACTTTAACTCAAATGCTATTATCTGCTATTTCCATTACATCTTCTAAAGATGCTATTGATCATCTTAAAAACGTTCACTCTAATCTAGATTTATCTAGTCTATTTGACGTTGATGATTATCTTGCAGTTAGTCAAGAAGCTACAGCAAACCATATCTTTGATGCAGCTGAAGTTAAAGCTGTATATGAAGCATTTAGACAAGAACGTTTACATGCTAAACCATTAAATCACTTACATGAATTCTTATCTAAAGATGTAACTGATGCTATTGCTAGCCAACCTAGATATTCTAGTAATCTAGCTTCTAGAAAATTCAATGACTTATCTGATGAGGATAAAGTCAGAGTTATGAATTACTATGGTAGCGATACAGTTTCTCGTAATAAAGAACTTAGTAAACAAAATAAAAGCTTAACTCAACAACTTAAAGATATTGAACGTGATAATAGTAAATTAAGCAATACCAATTCTAATTTACAATCTCGTTTAGATGATATCCGTAATAATACTAGAGCTGGTTTGGTTAAACTTGCTAAAGATCAAGACTATAAGAAAGCTAATGAGCTACAACCTACATTATTACAAATTCAATTCATTAGCACTAATGATAATAATGATCCTATAACTGTGGATGCATATGTTGGTATTAAAACTAAAATCTACTGTGTGGATTCTGCTGATATTGCTAACCATATTGTATCTAAACGTAGCTATAACTTTAGTTTATATAATTTAATCAAAGCTACAAGTGGTGAAATCGAATTCTGGAGAGATTTCGTATTTGCTATTAAGAAAGCTAAGATTGATGCAGTATCTAATACACATCGTGGTTCTTCTTCCAAACTTTGGAAAGTATTAGAACGTCGTGCATTAGCATCCAAAATCAATCGTTTCATGTCTGCTCGTAATGATGCAACCGCTATCACTACATTGATGGTATCTGCATATGATGTAGAAATGCTTCGTAAAATGGAAGATATTGATATCTCTGATTCTCGTGTAGCTCGTAAGTTAATGGATGACTATAACTTAGTTGGTATCGTTATCGTTGATGACTCCACTGAGTCTGCTAAAATCATCTTTGATACAGGTGATGATGAGTATGAACCATACACATTCAAAACTTTGAAACGTGATGATAAAGTGAATTATAAAGAAATGATTCAATTACTAGCTGGAGGTAGATAATAATGCAAAAGTACGTATTAAAAGAATTCATTGAAGCCAGCAAGTTAATGGATCTTACTGACAAAGAAACTCGTATTACTGTCGGTGTAGTTAATGAAGCTGAGCAACGTGAAGTTCTTTTAGGTGTAACTAATAAACTTTATGAGAAAATTGAAGCTAAAGTAACTGATGTTGACTTTGGTACAATCCCTCAATCTAAAGGTGATTTCTTAAAGATTGATAATATTGATATGGTAACTGAAGCTATTAGTGATATGAAGAAAATCTATCAAGAATACAAACAACCTCTTACTTATATCAATATCTTAACTGATGCCATCAATAACTTGGTTGAATTGAAAAATGAATTCCAACGTTGTTATTTATCTAATACTAGCTTAGGTATTGTATTATACAATACAACTGCTATGTCTGTAATCAGTGGTGTATCTTTACTTATCGCTTCTACTATTGACTTCATTGTAGACCCTAAAACAAAATCTATTGAAGTTTCTGTAGATCGTGTTGGCGTATCTAGAAGTAAAGAACTTCTTCAATTACAAACTCTTGCAGAATTCAATAACCTCTGTAAAGGTAATAAACTCAAAAAGGTATTGAATGACCTAATCAAAGTAAGTGCTAAGAACTTAGCTGGTACATCTGTATTAGCAGTTATTGGTGTAAGCATTGGTCTTATCTTTACTATCGTTCCGATCATACGTGAATTGATCTACTACTTCTACTATTGTAGAGCAAGTGTAGCTGAGTACTTTGAAACTCAAATTGCAATGTTGTCTTTAAATGCTGCACGATTAGAGACAGCTGGTGACCCTAAAACAGCAAACGAACAACGTAAATATGTAGATCGTTTCCGTAAGATTGCTGACTATCTCGCAGTTGATGCAAAAGAAGCTTCCAATAAAGCTGAAGCAAATGTAAAACAAGATGAAAAAGAAAAATATAAAGTTGACGATGTAACTGAAAGTCTTCCAGACTCCGCTGCATCTTCTTTATTCTAACGAAAGGAGCATAGAAAGATGCATTTTTCTAGAAAACAAATTAGAGAGTCTAATACCTTGAAAATGGTACAACAAGCCGAAAAAGCTACTCTCGAAAAACAACTAAACGAGTCTAAGACTATCATTCCTGAAATTGGTGCTATGACTGAAAGTTCTTTAGCCCGTTCTAAACGTTCTTTAAATATTCGTATGGCTGCTAAAGCTATGATTAAAGAACACTTCTTAACAGAAGCAATCAAATATATCTACAACGAATGTATGATTCCTGATCTTCAAAAAGAATCTACTAATATCATTCGTGATACTGTAATCCGTGGATTCATTAAAGAGAACGGTGTTGAAAATATCATTCGTACTTTCAATACTAAATCTTTATTCTTAGCTGATATTGCTAAAGCAATCAAAGAAGCTACAGATGATGTAGTTAAAGCTAATGAAGATAAACTTAAGAATCCTGATACTAAAGTTGATGATATTACTGTAGATCCAGAATATCAAGATTCTTTCATTGATAAAATGGGTCAACAAAAAGAAGAAATCGAAGACGTTGGTGCTATGGTACAATCTCACGTTGCTAATAACGTAGAAGACTTCATTGCATCTAATGTTGAAGATAAACAACAAATCAAAGAGATTCTTGATGAAGTAAAAGAAAAAGTAGCTAATATTAAAGCTGCAAATGCTGACGTAGCAGAGGACATCAAGGAGTCCATGATTATCGGTGCTAAACGAAAAATCTATAACGTAAAGAGTGCTAAGAAGAGCCTTCTAGAAGCTATGGTTAAACACTTAGCTAAACGTGTAATCTCTGAAAACCATACAGAATTCTTGACTGAATCTAAGACTATCAATACTGGTAAGATTGTAGAAACAGCAGAATGTATGTTGACTATGCTAGTACTTTCCGAAGCACTAGGATTCAAATTGAATGAACAAGAAGTTCGTGCACTATACAAATAAAAAATAAAAAAAATAATAGTTCCCCATCTGGTTAAACCAGATGGGGATTATTTCTTAGTTAATTTTTCTATGCTTCATTACCTCCGAATTGTTGTGTATGTAGATTAATATATTCAAACTGAGGTACATCGTCCTCATTGAATAATTGACCCACATTAGCTAATAAATCGAACTCTTCTTGCATCCACCAATATTGTTTCATGATGAACCTCCTAAGTATACTAACACTATATATTACAATAATAATATATAAGTAAGCATCTTAAGATTTACAAAAAAAATAAACACCCCATAGGACTCGCGGATCCTATGGGGATATTCATTGTGACGTATTATTAGATTGACTTAAAGAACTTATGCGTCTTAGATTAGACTTATTAAAGTGTTGTCTCCAATACGATAAACAGTATGGAAAAGTTCAATGTTATCCATTAAGAATTTGTATTGTTGAGCAGTTAAGGTCTCTAGAATAGTATCCTTATCAGAGGTGTATTGTGTGCGTATGCTGGATAAGAATACATCATCATTAGTAAGATTACCTTTTTGCCAAGCATATCGTCCTTCTTCACAGAAGGCAAATCCTGGGAAAGCTTTAATATAATTAGCATCCCAATAAGATGCATTTAACATTTTTCTTTTGATATCATAAAATGTATCAAGCTGTTTATGATTGTAAGACATTGTGATCACCTAAATAAGATCTTCAGGATCATAGAAATCCTGAGCATCTTCCTTTTCTTCTTTCTCAGTAACTGGGATGTCAAGTTCGACACCACGTTTTTCCATGATTTCCTTAATTTTTTGATTATCACCATATCCCTTTTCTAATAGGATATGAGTTAAATCATGTGGACCTTGCTCCGTTAGGAATGAGAAACCTTTATTAGGTTGCATAGTTCCATCGGATTGAACTACCCACTTACGTAGTTCAATTTTATAAGCTCTGTCATTCCAGCTCATTTCAGAAATCTTTAGAATAGAGTTACCTCTTTCATCAAAGACTTCATCAATACCATCTGGATTGATATTAAATTTGAATTCCATATTTCCTCCAAAAAATAATAGACTGGGGAGTATTATTCCCCAGTCATACTATAACTTGATTATTTTTGTGGACGGAATAGACCATCGGATACAACTTGACGGCTTACATATTTCTTAAGCAATTTTTTAGTTGTATCTGGATGTAATTGTTTGATTTCCAATAGACGACCAGAGTAGCTGTTAGTATTTACTGGAGCACCAGGGATTACTACATAGTCATATTGGTTACCATAGATGAAACCAAGGATAGATTCAATTGTAGCACCATATACTACCAAGTTGCTGTTACCAGAACCATCAGAAGCATATGCATAAGTCACGCATTGTGTGCGGAATTTATCATGGTTTTCATTGTCTTTACCGAAGTCAATGATTGTATCCTTCAAGATATCAATTGCTTCATTAGTAAGACGGAAGCCCATAACAGTTTCGGATACAGTACCGTTTTTAACTAATTGACGGATATTAGAAGTACCATTGAATTTAGCAACCATTTCAAGTTCTTTAGTAGCTGCATTTTGACCAATGCTTTCTAAACCGATTTGTTCAATAGCTTTCAAACGAGTATCGTGTTCATTATCAGAACCATTGAATGCAAATACCAATGCAATACCGATTTGTGGGCTGTTAGTGAATACCATATCACGGCAACCTACATAGTCTGCAAAGATGTTACCAAGACGATTAGTGAGAAGTTCACATAATTCGCTTGTAGCGATTGTTTTTGTTTTATAATCGCTTTCAAATACTTCTGGAGTAACTTTAAGTTCAATGCGTTTTGCATTACCTTTATCATTACCCTTATCATCTCGACGAGTTTCACGAGAAGCACGTTGAAGTACTTCACCTAAAGATTGGAATCCATTGTCGACTTGTGGAATTCCGTTAATCAATTGATTTGACATAGCTATGTCCTCCTTTAAAATATAAAAGAAATTATTCTACTGTTAGGATCATAGTAAATATTAATCACCTAACTTCATCATTATAATATATCAATATAACTAATTTTAGAAGACATGTAATCCAGGAAGATCATCCATGCCTACATATTTAACTATAAAGGTTCTATCATTCTTATCTTGAATAAAGAAGAAGTTACCTCTAGCTTTATATAGTAAGATATCATGATAATATTCAACGATGTTATAATCTACTATACGATCTTGTACTATAGCTTCAAGAGCAAATAGATCACCAGGTCGTAATTGAGCTCCATCTTTAACTTCAAATAATACATTGATTACTCTGAAGTTATAATGGAACCAGTACATGAATAGAATATTTTGTAATGCTATCTTAATAGCTTGATCTGTATCATCGTATTCTAACTTACGACTATCACAGATGGAAATAAGAGTGTCATAAACACGGGAGTCTAACTTAACAAATGATACAATATTCTTAAGAGGATCATTTAGATATAAGTCTACACTGAAAGCATAGTCTTTGCTTGCAATATCATACATCATAAGATCATATGCTCTTTTATATTGTCTCATGGAGCTATCATTATCAAACTCACCTTTACATACATACTTACCAAACTTCTTCTTAGGATCTGGATTATCAATATTAATCCGACTAGCAAAGTATGGATAGTTGTTTGCTTCATATGGGCAATAGATATTGATACACAATTCCTTTTCCCCATTCTTTAGAGTACATACTTCGAAAAACATCTTACAATGTATCTCTAAAGGCATATACTCATCGTTATTGAATTTATCAATTAATAACTTATCTCCTATTACTGGAGTAACTTTATAGAAGTCTTTGTCTTTTCTAGATACTATTCTATATAGTTCAGTAATCTGACCGAATTTATCTTTCTTACAAAGCTTCTGTCCGACATTATACATTTTTATATTCACCTCCTTAATCATAGTTATAATATATGAGCAAATCATATTATAAGAGTCCTACTTATCTAGTAAGTAGGACTCATTGTATTATAATATTTGCATAGCTATCTTAGCATATTTACCAGCATGTTTTAATGTAGGTGCTGTAATAACAAAGGAGTCATCACAGAACTCACTACGTTGATAGTAGTTAGAGAAATTAAACTGTCTATCAGCTTTAAGTACTACTTTGAGATACTTATGGAAGTCATTTAATACTCTAGCTCTAATCTTAACTAGCTCTTTATCTTTCTTAGTACGATCTTGTTTAGTAAGATCTTCTGTAATCTTAAGATTTAGATAATACATCTTGGCTAGTTCATATTTCATTGCTTCAATATTCTTAGATCTATCATACTCCATAAGCAATCTATGAGATTCCATATATGTAGCTTGATAGTTTTTATTCTTTAAGAAGTTCTTAACGAATAAGTTTCCTTTATTATCGAATTCAAAGCCAATACCTTTTTCTTGTAGTAATCTAGCAGTCATACTTCTATGGAATAAAGTATTAGCTCGGTTATAAGCTCTATTCATATTGGTAGCATTGAATTCCATATACGGATTCCACCCAAACTCTAATAAAGCTTGTTTATATTCATCAGAGTTAGTTCTAGTATATTCAAGACTTAAGTATCTTACCGTAGACATCCAGTCTAGAATAGTTTTCTTATCATAAGATTTACCTTCATAGATATTCTTATAATCTTTCAACCATTGATCTGCTTTAGATTTCCATTTAGATTGCATATCACCAAATGTATTATTACGTTTGAATACTTCGATTTCATGTGGAATATAGAATGGAGTTGTATTAGGTAAGTTTCTAATAGGTTGTACATCTTCCATAGCAGATTCTACCATTGGGAAGTAATAGTAGTCATCAAATCCCTTATTAGTAAATACACTCTTTAGGAAGTTATACATAGTTTCATTATTACAACCAAATGCTTCCATTAATCTCATATCGGAGATACGAATTAATGAGATATCCATAGACTGTAAGTTATTCCATTGAGCATCTAATTCTTCTTCACTATCACAAGGTAAGATAACAAAGATACCAGAATTTAAAGACCAAGCTTGAATATATTCAATCTCACGTTTCTTACCACGGAGTTCAATACCATAATCTCTAGCTCTATCTAAATCAGATAATTGTAATCCAGATTCACTTAATGCTAAATCATCATAAGGAATTTCAGAGTTAAGATACTTGGATCTCAATTCTTTGAATCTTTCTGAATTAGATTTACCATAGATTTCAATAGACATATCATCACTATGACGTTTCATATCAGTGGATAGACTATTATAATCATTCCAGTCATCCATTAATTCCTCTTCAGATTCATACTTATCATCAAGTACTTTATACATCCCAGAGTCATTAACTTCTTTAACTTTCTTATTATTAGTACTTTCTGTATCATCATCTTGAGTTAAAGTATCTTTAGCTTTAACAAACGCCGGTGCTTCAATCTCTAGAATAGTACTATAAGATTTAGTTCTTGTGCCAGACTCTAAATCAATAGCAAAGTATCCATTATGATCTTCCATGATCATAGTACCTTCAGGGAATTCTTTTAGTTTAGTCTTTGCAGTATTGACTTCTAGAATATCACATAAAGGCATAGCTGTATTGTATAGCTCTGATTCAATGGAATATATCATATTCATTAGAGTTAACTTATTCTCTCTATCTAAATCAGCTTCGATAAAGTCATCATCATACTCTAATTGGTCTTTAGATAGCATTACTTTACCAGTAATCTCTTCATATAGATTGATAGCATTCTCCCAAGTAACCCTATCTCTTTTATGTCTATAAGACTTATAGAATTTATCTTGTAAGAATGGTTCTTTATCTACTATTTCAGTTTCTTCATTATCAGATTTAACTCTAAGTTTAGTAGACTTCTTATCATCTACTATGCCAAAGCCATCTTTTTCTCCACTGAAAGAATGTCTATGTGGTGTATATTGGACTAGCATATTACCATCCATTGTACCAACAATACCACCTACAGCTCCGACACCCATATGCTCTCTAGCAGCATATTCTTTTAAATCAGAGATACGTCTAATGATATCATATTCTTGAGGGATTTGCTTACCTACATAAGTTTTATATAATGCTATAGCCATAGATCCAAGATACATTGTAGCATAATTAACTAAGTTAGGGTATTGATCTACTAAATATGCATATATAGATTTATCTAAGATAAAGACAGTCTTATTTTCTCCTCTAAGAGTGTACATGAAGAATCTAAGCATCTTAGCCAATTCGATATATACTTCTTCAATAGTCATATTAAGATTTAGATCTTCTGTATTTACATTAGGGAATATATCTTTACGATCTACGTTAGAATAAACTCTTGCAAAGTATTCATCAGTCATCTTATCTGTAATATCATCTTCATCAGTACAATCTACCCATGTATTATAGAATAGATAGTTTATAATCTTATCTAGATTGATATATTTAATATTATCAGGATAGCTTTCAGGTAAGACACTCTTAATATACTCAATATTTGAACCATCTACTGCAAAGATATATTTACCTTTATCAGTATCTTCTTCAAACTCTTCCATATTACTAAGAACTATACCAGCATCATCGTATACTGCCGATTCATTAACAAAAAAAGATTCACGTGCAACTTCGATGATATCATTATTACGGTCAGCATCATTATATATAAGAAGGATATTATCAATATCCAACTTATTCTTTAAAGATCCAATATATTTGAAGTTTCTATTAAAGTTTTTAACTTTTATTCTTTTATTACATATAACTCTATTAGATTCATCTATTCCACTAGGTGGATCAATTAGCTCATATGCATATTTATATTCATTTTGATTAGATGCACTTTTTACATCATCAACTATAGATTTAGATTTATCTAGTAATTTATCATCGTCACCTTTAGTTGAACACTTAAGCCCAATAACAGTATTATCTTCTTTACGAAGACCTATAATAACTATAGGTCTCCATTTATACTTACCTGGTTTATCATCATAGGTATATGGTACTTTCCATATATCTCCTATATGCTTACGTCTTGGCATTATATCCTCCAATCAGCATTGAGTTTCTTCAAGAAACAGTATATACATGTCTCTTATAGTTTCAGCTTCAAAATCTATGCCATTTTCCACGGCATACTCTATGTATTTTTTATCATATACTTTTCTAAATTCTTCGTCAGTCTTTAATCTTTTACGTAGAGCTTTCCAAGAATCTATTTCATCTTTAAACTCTTCAACAAAAGTAAATAGATCATATATTGTATGGTTATCTTCTACATTCACACATAAGAAGTCAGATAACTCATATAATCTATCAAGCTTATCTTCAGGAACAGTATCACCTATTTTAATTTCCTCTACAGACTCAGTTAAAGGTTTAATATCTAAGTCAGTTTTAGTATTAATAGCAGTATAGTTTTCATTGATTACTAAAGTACATGCACGCTTATCTTGATTATAATTATGCATAAATTCTCTAATCATAGCACCTTCAGAATCAGATTCGATAATAGAAGATTCAGATACTTCATCATATAGATTTACAGAATAGTATTTACTATCAATATTAATAGTAACCCAGTCCGCTACTCCATTTACTGAATCTAGTCTATATAACTTATAGTTATTAGATTCAGTTAATGGAGTTCTATCCTCAGTTTGAGTTAAGTTATTTTCATTTAAAAATTCTTTAGTCTTATTGATATACTCAGATTCATCATATGAGTGAATAGTATTCAATAAGTCTAGTAGTATATTCTTTTCCATTACGATTCTCCTTTGTAAATAGAAACTTTATATTCATGATTATAATATATCATTCCATTTATCATTGAACCTATTGGTTTATTCTAATTATTTTATTATCATCAGGATCTACTTCATTAATCTCTTGATCTTTTAATAAAGCTAGAGTCTCTAATAATTGTACAAATTGATTATCTACTAATCTTAGATAGTTATATTGACCTAATTTAATCAATGCAGCTTCCTTAGAGATTTGTTTATCTCTATAGTCTACCATAGATCTATTGTTAGGATTATCTCCACCATCTTTGACTTCAATAATCAAATTATAAGGAACGTAGTAAATATCAGTAATCCATTGACGTTTATCGCCATTTTTATCTACATATTCAATTACCGGTCCAGGCATTAGTATATCTTTAGAGTCACAGTGTAATACTGTATCCATGAATTCAATAGCGTTCTTTTCATAAGTTCCAGTATATGTAAATGGTGTACCATCACTAAATTTATATACACCAGATATACGTCTATGAGATAGCATCTTAGCTTGATGAGCTGCATCATCTAATAGAGACACTTTACCATGCACTCTAATCATATTCTTTTTAAACTTAGATCTCATTTCCTCTTTACATCTAGGATTAGAGCAAAGTCTATGGTATTTACCAGTCTTTTCATTCCACTCTGTTTTATTACCACATACGATACATTTACCAGAGCCTGGATGAGTTTTATCATATAAGAATTGCTCAGCAGAGATTTCACCGATGATATCTTCATGATCTTTTTCTATATGTCTGATTAACTTGTCTTTAAAATCTTTACGTCGGCATAATGGACAAGCTATTCTTCGTTCAGTTGCCATTGTATCCTCCTTAATGAGTATATATCAATTTAATGCTATGTTAAAAATAGCTATTTGTGTATATTTTAAACCCTAGAACTAAGTAGTAATATATTAATATGAAAGGAGAATTTATCGTGGCTGATGATATTACTTTCATAACTGCCAAGACTAAAGAAGTTCCAACCTTATTAAAGGAATATTCTTTATCTACTGACAGTTACAAAACTCCACTTACATATAAGAACTTTAATGCGGTTGGTACTCTAATTATGCGATTAATGCTATTAGAGCCTGGCACAATAACTCATAGTCCAGAGATGGGCTTAGGGTTAATTAGTAAATATAGGTATATGCAGTCTGATAGAGCTATTGAGCTAAGTCAGGCTATCAAAGATCAAATAAAAGACTATCTTGATAATACTATAGCAGTCGAAGTTAATATAGGCTTCTCTAATAATGGGGAGAATATAATGATTATTGACATGACTGTAGATCAATTCCAATTTAGATACTTCTATGATCGAGATAAATTAACTTTAAAAATGTTGATGAATGATGAAATTGTTTAGGAGGAACCATGTCTGAAAATGTAAAACTAGCAGACCTCATGAAAGAGAAATTGGAAGAAGAAAAAGCTTCCAAAGAAGTTACGCCAGTAGAAGAACCTGCTGTTGTAGAAGAACAACCTAAAGATGAAGCACCAGCTCAAACAGCACCAGAGCCTGTTGCTCCAGTTACACCTACATTTGATGCAGATTCTTTACAATCCGCAGATATTAATGCAATCGTCCCTTCTGGCAAAGAAGATAAAACACAAGAAGCACGTGATGGATTAATGGAAGAATTAGATAATGGCATCTCTGATGCTATTGAACGTCGTTTCCGTCCAGCTTTAAAAGAAATTCATGAAATGCGTCGTGAATATGAAGATCTTAAAGCTATGGGTGAAGAAAATCCACAAGTTGCATCTAAATATAATCCAGCTTTAGATTTAGATCCTGATTTATCTGATGAAGATCGTGAAGCTATTCGTCGTGATGAAGCTGAACACGTTATGTCTGATGAGGAAATCAAAGCTTCTACTAGCATCAATACTCTTCTTCCTGAAGATGATATTGAACGTGAATTCGAAGCTTATGAAGCTGCAGCTGAAAATGCTGTATCTAATGTAACTACATCTGCTACTACAACTCCAGCTGTAAGTGTAGATACTATTGATGTATCTGATGCAGCAGTACCATCTGTAGAAGTTGTTGAATCTGATGATGAAGATGAATTACTTTATGATGATGAGCTCTTAGAAGATCTTGGTCTTGATGAAGATAAAGAAGAAGCTGAACGTCTTAAAGAAGAAAAACAACAGCAACGTAATATGGAAGAGTTCGCTCGTGTACTTCGTCAGCAATTAGATGAAGTAGGTGAACGTAAACCTGATATTAGTAAATTCCGTGTACGTAAACGTCCTGTAGCATTCACTAAAGTACTTTCTAAACCAGTCGAAAAGAAATACTTTGAATGGGGCTTATTTGCTACCGGAGTATCTATCTCTATGACTCCATTATCTGCAATCGAAATGGATGAAATCAATCCATACTCCGATTCTGCAAATGATATTGGCAAAGCTCGTACAGTATTCAGTACACTATATAAACATTTAGCCCCTGAATGTCGTAATATGGATATGGAAGCATGGTTGAAGTTATTGAACTATCAAGACTTGAATCACTTATTCTTTGCATTATATAATGCTAACTTCAGTACTTCTAATATCATTCCATTTAGCTGCCCTAAATGTAAACACTTCTATACTGAAAAACGTCCTATCATCGATATGGTTAAATTTGAAACAGAAGCTGATAAAGAAACCTTTAACAAAATTATTGCTAAAGATCCTTCTATGCCTCCAACATTCGAAGAAGAAATCTACGTTGCAAATAGTGACTATGCTTTCGGTGTAGTAATTCCTAAAATTTATAACTCCATGTTTGAGGAACGTCTTTTGAATGAAAGCTTCCGTGAAAAATATGCTGGTATTATTAATATCTCTCATTGTATCTCTACAGTATATGAGATCGATGAAGATAATGAAGAATTGATCCCAATTCAATTCAATACAGCACCTAATGATATCGTTAAGACTTATAAATACCGTATCCAAGGTATCTATAAAATCTTATCTAAATTATCTGCTTATGAATTTAAAGAACTTCAATCTTTCATCGGTAAATACTTAGAAGATAATAATAAAAATATCAATATTTCTTATCAAGTACCTGCAGCTACATGCCCTAAATGTGGTGCAGAAATTGAAGCTATTCCTATGAATGCTCAAGAACTTGTTTTTACACGGCATCGGTTGATTCACATGCTCGACTAATGCAATTAGTTGATAATGTTTGTTACGAATATCGAGGTAGATTAAGTATAATAGAGGCATTGAATATGCCTATAGGTGATTTGATGCTTCTATATAAATTTATTAGAGATCGTAGAGAAGCTGCCGATGCAGCTGCTGAAAAAGAAAAACACAAAAAAGATGAAGAGCAAAAATATAAGTATATGCAAGCCGCATATAGAGGTCATCCACAAGCTGGCTTAACTCAGCCTCCAATGAATCAAGGTACTAAGACTGAGACCCCAGCGATGACTAGGGAAGATATGGCACGGTTTGAAGATGCTCTTGAAGGAATGCTTTAATTAAAAGGGGATTTATATAAATGGATATCGTCGAATTTTTCTGCAAATTCGGCAATGGAGACTGCGAACAAACGAGAAAATATATAGTAGACTACTTTGGCGAATCTAGTCTATTATATAGCATATTAAAAGGTCACGGATTATTACATTCAAAGATTGATCATATCATCTATGATAATTATATTGACTTTATCATATATACAACTGATGCTAAACTATTCGACTCTTTAGTAGATGAGTATAAGAATACCATTACAGTTAATAGTGATAACGGTATGTATCAACCTATAGTTGTAGATCTTAAAAGAGATTTTAATGATCCATGCAAAATTATTGTAACTATGCGATAATATAACACAATCGAGTTAGTGCAATAAATGCACTAACTCGGTTTTTGTTCCACATATAAGTAATTTATAAGGAGGTATATATGGCAATATTAAAAGACCAAATTAGACAAGATAATCTCCAAGTATCTCTTCTTGATGTGGATGATTTTGTCAAGAAGAATAACTTAGTCGAAATAACAAACCCAGTTATCTTTGATGCATCTAGTAATCCTACAAGTGATGGATTACTTTCTAATACAATCTTTGGTATTACTAAAGAATCTAGAGCTAGTACTTTTGCATATATTAGTCTAAAGAAGAAATTCTTACAGCCATTGGTATATAGAATCTGGAGTAAAGTGGATTCTAAGATTAAATCTATTATTCATGGTATTGGAACTTATTCTATAGATAAATCTGGTAATATCATAGAAGATCCTAAAGGGGATAATGGTATTGATTTCTTAAGAAAGAACTTAGATAAGATTAAGTTTAGAGAAACCGATTCTATTAAACGTGAGAGATATATTAAGTTCTTGAATGATAATAGAAAGAATTTCTTTACTGATAAGCTTATTGTAATTCCTCCATTCTTTAGAGATATTAAAGTGGATGGTGGTAAGATATCTGTAGGTGATATCAATAAATTATATATTAATGTAATGGTATCAGCATCTGCTATTGGCGATTCTACCGAGTATGGATTTAGTATTGGTAAATCCGTTGAAGGTAGACTCCAAGAAGGATTAATTGAAATCTATAAATGGTTTGGTACTGGTACAGATAGCAATCCAAATGGTGGGTTGCCTGGTAAGTTTGGTGTAATTAGACGTGCTAACTTATCTAAGACTACAGACTATGCTACTCGTCTAGTTATGTCTGCACCTAAATTGGATGTAGAGAATATTGAAGATATTAGAGCTGACTTTGATTACTCTGTATTACCTATGACATCAGCTGCTGCTAACTTCTTCCCATTTGTTATCTTCCATATGAGAAGATTCTTTGAGAATGAGTTCATTGGCGATACTAAATATCCTATCTTAGATAAAGATGGTACTATCATCTATGGTGAAATTGAAGACTATCAAATTCAATTCTCTGATGAAGTATTGAAGAAAGAATTAGATAGATTCATTCATGGATACTCTGATAGATTTAGACCAGTAAAGGTATTATGTCGAGTTAAAGGCAAACAAGAATACCTTGACTTAAAATGGAAAGGCTTCTATAAAGAACCTGATGTTAAAGCATTAAAGAATGAAAGACCTTTGACTTGGTGTGATGTAATATATATGGCTTGTGAAGAAGCTGTTAAAGATAGAATGATTCTTATCACACGTTATCCTATTGATACTTTCTATAATGAGTTTGCTACTAAGATTAGACTATCTTCTACTATAGAAACTGAAGAAGCTGTATTTGATGATGTAGTGTATACTCATTATCCAAAAATTAGAAAAGAAGATATTGGTAAAGACACATCTAGTTCATTTATCGATACTATGAATATCTGTAATGGGTACTTGGATAGTATCGGTGGTGACTATGATGGTGATATGGTAACCATCAAGGGGGTATATACTGATGAGGCTAATGCTGAGCTTAAAAGGCAATTATCTAGTAATATCCACTTTATTAATCTAGGTGGTAATCCAGTTATATCTACATCAAAAGAATCTATTCAAGCACTTTATGCTATAACTTTAACATTACCTGATACTAAACTTAGTCCAGTGAAATTTTAACAAAAGAATTCCCCTATAGAGTTCAACTCTATAGGGGATATATCTTAGAATTTGATCACATTAGTATAGTTTACCTTATCTTTTTCAAATTTAGTAATACCAATAGATTCTAATGGGAAGTTTTTCAAGTTATCATTAATGATATCATTGTAGTCAACAAACTTCAATACCCATTTAGGAACTTCCGCATCAATTGGAATTGAGATACTAGTAATCTCACCTTTATAATCATTTTGATTTTCATCTAAGAATTTCTTAATTCTTTCATATAGCTCTGGATCAGAATCTATTAAAGGTAATAGAGTTGTATTATTGATTGTAACCTTAACAATATCAATTGCATTACGAATAGTTAAATCAATAGCTTCTGTACCCTCATCTCTTAATGCATTATAAACCAACGCACCTTTAATACCTTGGATACGCATTGGATTATCATAGTTAGCATAAGACTTAATTTGAGCTGGTTTATAATATTCTTTTTCACCAGACTCAATGGAATTTCTAATATCATACTCTACACGAGCTAATGATTGTAATACATCCATTTGGTTTACTTCTTCTACATTAAGAATCTTCTTAAATAAGATATCTTTTAAAGCATCACGTGTCTTCTCTTTCAATGTAGACTTATTGATAGGTAAACCCTTAACATCAAGCATCTTAGATGGAGGTACTAAGTTACCTTCTTGAAGTTCTTGTTTAGATGCATAGTTTTTCTTACCACCAGTCAATAAAGCTCTACCAAATAAGAACTCATTCTTCATTGCAATTAGACACTCTTTATACTCTGACTTAGTATTATAATTCTCTGCAACTAAGTCAAAGTGTTCACGTAATAATCTACCTGCAATGTATGATAAGATATTGATAATACTGAAACGTAATGGTTCTTTATTACTAGATGTAGCTACATTAATCATCTTAGTTTCAATCTCACCAGTTGAGAAGTTATAAACTCTATCTTCTTCCATTATAGGTTCTACTTCAGGAAGATTCATAAGTTTAATATTAGATTTATCTACTGGACCAAGAACGTCTCTAAGAACGAATGTATACCAGCCATTAAAACATGGCATAGTAGAATCGGTATCTGTAATGATACTAATATCACGTTTCATTGTAGCAGAACGATCAATCTTATCTACTACAATATATCTCATATAACACCATTCTTTAAGGACTTCAAACATGTGGTCTAAGTTATCCTTAATGATTTCTGGTGGATGGTTAGGATCTACAAATGCTTCATCAAGTTTAGATAAAGTCATTACAATATAATCTTTCATATATTTATTATCACAGAATTGTAGAGAGTTATTCTTATAGAATAACTTATTTAAAGTCTCTTGAGATAAGTTAATCAACAAGCTCCAAATAATATTCATAGCTTTATTGATTGCTTCATCATCAAAGTAATCTCTATCAAATGTATCCATAATCTTATAGAATACATCTTCAACTGCTATATTCTCATCTAATACTAAGCTAGATGGATAGATAGATTTCTCAGAATCTACACGGTTGATAAATGTGATTGCTTCATCAATAGAATGGAACTTTACGTTATTTGTAAAGAAGCTTTCAAAGAAAGTAATAGCATGACTAATCAGAGCACGACCAGTTCTAGTGATACCAGTTGCAACGTATAAGTTATACAATGCACTACTATAGTTACCAATTACACCATACAATGCATTATTATCACGCTTAGCTAACATTTGAAGCATGTTGTATTTATTGAACTTTTCTGAACCCTTCTCATATTTAAACATTTCTTTTTTAAACTTAGAACGGTTATCAGTAAAGGAAGTAATCAGTTTATACATAGGAGTTAACTCTTTTGTATATTGTTTGAATAAGCAGCCATTAGCTACCATGATAGGAGTCTTTTCATAAATATAATTACTAATACCAGCTACATCTGTTTCAGCTGTTTCTTCAGTATAGTTATTATGTAATAAACATTCACGTTTCTTATATGCATTAGATAGAATGATATCTAACGCTGTATCTACTTCACCCTCAGTTAGAGTTGGGAAGTTAATCATTAAATTTTGTTTAGCTTGCTCTCTATATTTAGAAATCGCTATAATTTTGTCAAGTTCATCATAGTTAGTCATATTCAAATTCCTCCTAACTGGATGTCCTAGGTACTTTTATTTGCTAATATCAGCTTATAATGATAACATTAAGTTAATAAAACGTAATTTTCGTTTTTAAATATATTTAAATAAAATAATCTCCAAGGAGGACGAAAACATGTTTTTCAACGAAAACGATCGACAAGATGTTCTTGGTGAAGATCTTGCCAACCCTAATGCTTTACTTGAAGCTATGATTTATGCTGAGGCTTCTAAATTGCCTCAAGACGAACGTATTGCATTCGCAGAATCCGAAGAAGCTCAATTATTGGTAGAAAAATCCGTATTGAATAAAAAGACTTTGGTTCGCTTAAGCAAAAATGACGACTTGGCTCGCCGTGTAAAAATGGCTGCATTCCAAATCGCTAAACAAAAGAAAGATCCACTCTGGACTAAATTGGTTAAAAACCGTGTTATCGAACGTGCTTTGATTAAAAAGATCGTTCAAAAATACAATAACCAAGCAGTTCGTGTAGCTCGCAAATCTCAAGTTGAGTATATCAAAACTGCTAAAACTTCTAAACATTTACCAACTCCAAAAAAATAATAAAACCATTCGGTATAGGGTCTTAAAGATCCTATACCGGTTTTATTTGTTACAGTGAATTTTACATATGAATATATATTATAGTAGTAGAATAATATAGATGTAATTCATTAAGGAGGTTCCTAAATGTTTGATACAATTATCAACTATGAGAATTACTGGATTTATACTGAGTTTATTAAAAACAAAGGAGAAATGACACTTGATGTAAATCAACAAATTAAGAAAGAGAATTGGTCTAATCACTTTGAGGCTATTCATTGTATACTAAGAGATGGTATAGACGATCCTAGCCTATTTAAGGCTAAGATCAATTTAGTTATTGGCGGTCATGAGTTCGGTCTAACTATTCATGACTATTGGTTAAATCTAATCTTATGGTCTCTTATCATTAAGAGTAATGATGAGATTGAACCAAAACATATTTTCTTTAAACGTGAAGTTACAGCTAAAGACATCAAAAAATACATTGATAAGTTCTTTATTGAAGTTCATGTAGAAGATATTGATTTCTTAACTAAGAATAATATGATTGCAGATGCATTATACTATATTGCTAAGGTTGACGAGTTTGCTGACTTATTTGTAAATAGTATCAACTTACAAGATGATGTATTAATGATGAATGCTATCCCAGAATACTATGATCTATTACATCCTGACATGTCTAAAGTAGACTTACAGAAAGCTAATGATTATGGTATGGAATGTATTGGTAAAGTACGTGATTATGTATTGAATTCTAAGAGCATCTTAGGATATGATCATATCTATACAAATGCGTTTAGAGCTAATGAAAGTATTAATATTCGTCAGCTTAAAGAATATGCAATCTCCATTGGTACTAAACCAGATGGTAATGGTAGTGTATTCCCACATGTTATAGCAAATAGCTATATCAATGGCGGTGTAACTGATTTGATGGATTACTTTATTGAATCCTCAGCTGGTCGTACAGCTCAAATCATTTCCAAAATCAATGTAGGTTCTTCTGGTGCAATGGCACGTAAGATTGGTCTAAACAACCAAGGCACACGTTTGCATCCAGATCCACATTTCAAATGCTCTTCTCGTAACTTTATTAGATATGATATTAAAGATGCAAAAGAGCTTAGTCTAATGATTGGTAAGTATTATAGATTCGATCAAGTAAAAGACTTTGACTTAGGTCCTATTACTGAATCTGATACTCACTTGATTGGTAAGACTATTTATACTAGAAGCCCTATTACTTGTCAGTCTCATTCTGAAGGTGAAGGAATCTGTAGATATTGCTATGGTGATCTATACTTTATCAATAAGGATATTGATGTAGGTAAGTATCCATCTGAAGATATTACAGCTAGTACAACTCAACTACAATTGTCTGCTAAACACGTATTGGTAACAGATATTCCTGATATTGAATTGCCAATTAAGTTTGTGGAAAACTTCATTCGTTCTGCAGAAACTATCTCATTGATTGAAGATCGTAACTATAACGATATCTATTTAAGATTTCATATAGATGAGATCTTTAAAGACAATGAAGATGATGTTGATGATACAACTAATACTGTATTAGAGTATAATGATTATGTGAATAAGTTCACTATCATTGATCGTAAAGAAGAATATCCAATCGAAATTGATAAGATTGATAAATTCTATCTTTCTGAGCCTTTAGTTAGAATGACTAATATGAAACGTTATCAAACTGATGAAGGTGAAATCAATATTCCAATTAGTGTATTAGCTAAAGAAGAAGATCAAACTATCTTCTATACTCCTATTGTAAATAATGAGTTCTCTAAGACTCTAAACCGTATTAAAGATATCTTAGATAAGGCTGCAGTCACTACATCCTTCACTAAAGATGATTTAGCACAAGAGTTTATGAGAGCATTATTAAATGGTGGTATGTCTAAGCATACAGTTCATACTGAAACAATCTTGTCTAATCAAATTAGAAGTGCGTATAATATCTTTGATAAGCCTAACTGGAATAACGTAAATGAACCTTACGTATTACTTCCACTTACTAAGGCATTATATGAAAATCCTTCTATTACTAAGACATTAGACTTCCAAAACTTGGCTAGTATCTTGAAGAATCCGTCTTCTTATAATAAGACAGCTCCGTCTACTATAGATTACTTCTTCCAAGAACAGCCACAGTTATTTATGAATCAGCCAAGCTTAACTAATAAGGATATCCGAAATGAACGTAAGCTTACTGATGCATTGGTGAATGAGGAAATTTAAGATTATGAATAAGATAATCTTACGTAATTCATCTATAGTGATTACTGATTACAGTCTAGGAGATGCTCCTAGACTGGAATCTTATTTTACTATATTTGATAGAATTACTTTCACTAGAAGTTATAAAGGGATGTCATATGATGAAGCTAATAGACTTCTCTATCTCCCTAGGGGTTTAGATTTATACTTCGTTAAGAAATTCTTTGAAGGAGAAGAACCAGTCAAAGAATATAATAGCGATCCATATTTTGAAACTCCGCCTATTAAGATTAAATATCTTCCTAGAGATGAAGTACAGCAAGAAGCTCTTCATTTCATTCTAGGTAAAGGGCAATATTACTCTAATCAGAATAATAGTCAGCTATCTATAAATCTACCAACTGGTAAAGGTAAGACTTATGTAACTATAGCATCCTTAATGTATTGGAAAGCTAGAACTATAGTTATTGCATCCACTACAGGTTGGCTAGATCAATGGAGAAATTGTGTTGGTGAATATACAGATCTAGACCCTAATAGAGAAGTATTAGTAATCAATGGTTCAGTTGGTATCCATAAGATTCTTAATGGTATCACTGATGTATCTAAGTATAAAGTATTCCTAGTTACTCATTCTACACTACAGAACTTCGGTACTAATAATGGATGGAATATGATTGGTGAACTATTCAAGAAGCTACAAGTATTCTTAAAAGTATATGATGAAGCACATCTTAACTTTGATAATATTTGTATGATAGATTTCTATACTAATACTAAGAAGACATTATATCTTACTGCAACACCTGGTAGATCTGATGAGACAGAAAACTTTATCTATAGATTGTACTTTAAGAATATTCCTAGTATAAATCTATTTGATGAAGATAATGATCCACATACATCTTATCTTGCATTAAGATTTAATAGTAGACCGTCTCCACAAGATATAAGTGAATGCTCTAATAATGTATATGGTCTAAATAGAAATGCTTATACAAATTATATTGTTTGTAATAACCAATTCTATGATATGATGTATATCGTTATGGATAAGATCATGAAGATTGGTGGTAAAGTACTTGTATATATTGGTACTATATCAGCTATAGATATCGTTAAAGCTTGGATTGAGGATAACTATCCTGAGTTCAAAGATGATATCGGTGTTTATACATCTGCTATTCCTAAAGAGATTAAACAAGAGCAACTTAGGAAGACCATTATACTTTCAACAACTAAATCTGCTGGTGCTGCATTAGATATCAGAGATTTAAAAGCTACTATTATCTTGGCTGAACCATTTAAGTCAGAGATATTAGCTAAACAAACTTTAGGTCGAACTCGTAATCCTAACACGGAATGTATTGAAGTGGTAGATGACGGGTTTAGATCTATATCCAGATTCTATAATGCTAAGAAACCTATTTTTAGTAAGTATGCTACTGAATGTAGAGAGATTAAGATTAGTCTTAATACTCTACAGGAGAAAGCTGATGACTTATTTAAGATTAGAGAATCTGTTAAGAAGCAATATGATGCTGGATATTCTGTAATAGAATACACAAAGGATGGATATAAAGATGGAGACTAAAGATTTATTTACGAAAGATACTTTATTATATAAGAAGAATGGTAGATATAAAAATCTTATTAAAGCATATAACTTATACGTCAATAGTCTTATTACCAATAATAGTATGACTATAAATGATATCTTTATTGATAGAATTACTGAGCTTAATAGTAATCTTATGGCTAAAACAACCTGTGCAGATCTTTTAAGATTTGTTTGTTATAAACCTAAGATGAAATGCGATAGGAAATCATTTATTGAATTCTATAATAAGATTGCTAAGATGTATAATGCTCTTGAGCATCTTAATAAAAAACCTACACGTTTGGTGGTAGTTAAAGGAGAAGAAAATGAATAATAGACCAAGAAATAAAGCTAAAGCAAATTTAATGATCGCTACTAATACCTTAGAAAGATTAGAAGCAATAAATGATGCTGCATTAGAAAAACTTAAATTGATTGGTATAAATCTTCCTAAAGAATTATTAGAAAATCCTAAAGTGACATCTCTTTTA
>ENA-OWLL01000101-OWLL01000101.1-metagenome-genome-assembly--contig:-NODE-101-length-22638-cov-13.942302_pt1 | contig 22638 bp, 18 predicted proteins | sample MGYA00245347_ERZ651098 | MGnify/ENA primary metagenome ERZ651098 (study PRJEB26857, sample SAMEA4031767) | metagenome | biome: human; feature: oral; material: saliva | place: Philippines | collected 2014...
ACAATACTTGCATATCAAGGCACAGAATTGAAACAAAAATGGGAGATAAACTATACATCAAGTGGTACCTACACAATGAAAGATGGCTCTAATCCAGAGAAATATCTTGCGCCAGGTACATATCAATTCTATGTTTTTAACGATAAAATATCGTTCGAGAATGGGAAGATTGTAACTAAAATGGGAAGTAATGAAACGGAAGCATATTATGAAAAGAAAGATGTTACAATTGCTAATGTCTTGAAATCTAAAGTAAACTTCACATTAAAACCTACTCTTTCTCAGGTATATTTTAAGGTGAAAGCCTTTAGTAATGCAGCTTTCAATGGTCCAATGACAGGAAAATTTAGCTATGCAGCAAATACAATTCCTGAAAGTTTAACACTTGATCCTGCCACGGGAGCAACTACAACTACCCAAAATACCACTGCAGGTAATATTGCTGTTGGTAGTTTTACAGCTAATCAAAGCAATGCAACTGAGTCTTCTTTCATTGTAACAACCGCACCTCGTTATTTTGTTCCAGGTACAGATATAACAAAGTTGCTATTTACTTTCAATACTTCTGCTGAAGGTACTACTGGAAAAATATACGATAAAGAAGTTTCAGGCAAACAATTACGAATAACAGAAGCTATTGCTGGTAATTTGGAAGCTGGTAAAAGTTATACAGTATCAGTAACTGTGTATTACAAAGCCGACTATTTGTTTACAGATGGAACAGTAGGAACATTACTTGCCAACAAAAATAAAACACCAATTGCATTAGTTGTCAATAAAGATAAGAGAAGAGCAATGGCACTTAAAAATGCTGGTAGTTATACTTGGTCACCAATAGGGAATCAAGGACGTGGTACAACTTCAAGAATTAATTATAGCTATGATTATAATGGTTTAGTTAAGGCTCGAAATGATGATAATGGATATAAGGAAACTTGGATTGGAAGCTATACTACGAAGCCCAATGGACAAATAAAAGCAAATGATGCTACAAATTTCCCTGCATTCTATTATGCTGCACACTATGCTGCACAAGTTAACGGAAAAAATTGGTATTTGCCTGGCGTTGGTGATTGGGATTTAGCATTAAAATATTTTGGTTTTAGCGATCCTACACAAGGATATAGCAAGTTTTCTCAGCAAAAACATCAATGGACTGGTGAATTAGGCTATCGATTAGCAGAAATATTATTCTATCAAGCAAATGGCGAACCTTTTAATGATTGGTATTGGACTTCAAATATGTTTAATTCAGCTAACTCTACAGCTATTACTGTCTTGATTTATGATCATAATGACTTAGTTCATTTTGGAGGTGGAACGAAGAATATGTCAACTAAAGTTCGCCCATTTATTAAGTACTAAATAAATTTCCTGATATTACAAAAATAGGGCACAAAATGGTGTCCTATTTTTGTATATAAGTATCAACTAAACTTTTAATAAGTGCGTTTTAAAGTAGCACTATTCATACACAATTTAGTCTTTAAAAAGTTGTTTTTATCTGGCGATCAAGGCTTATCTTACGATTGAAATAGTAACCCAGACGCTCCTCAATAGCCCATTATCGAAAACTACCAAGCGTCAGTACTCTTTCTACATAGCGTCAGTAGTTTTTCTACGAGGTGCTTGTAATCTTTCTACAAAGGCCTTGTATTTTTTGTAATGTCCTGTAAGTGTATGCAAAAGCAACGGGATAGGAAAGAAAAAAGTATCTTATTGGATAACAAAAGTGGCTAAGTTAGCAAATATAAATTATCCTCCAAAAGATGGTTGGGGAAGTTCTTGGACAAAAAAGTTATAAAAAAGTGGAGCATTGACATATATATAAAAGTCCAATGCTCCACCTTCTTTATAATTTCTTTTATCAAATATAGCTTACCACTCTTCTGAGCCACCATTATGTTCACCGCCATTGCCGTAACTATTATCCGTTTGGATAGGACTACTTGGATTTGGTTGAACACTACTGCAAATCATGCCTTCAGTCTCAACATAGAGCACTGTAGTGTTTGGTTGCAAATATGTTTTCTTGTTGACCTTCATGCCTGCTTTGTTAATTAATATTTAAATTACATCTGGTTGTCGGTGTAATTCCGCTGCAAAGTTAATAAAAATAAACGGAATAATCCTGTAATCTATCCAACATTTTTATATCTCTTGATAAAGATTATGCTCTGGTTCAACTCATGAACTGTCCCCTTGTTGTTATGTGCGGACGCTCCGCACGTGTGGAGTGTACGCCCCGCACATGTGGTGCGGATGGCTGACACGTGTGGTGCGGAGTATTCGCACAAGTCCTTTCTTTGTGAGAAACTTTTTCTGTTGGTCCTTTCTTCGGTTGTTCGTGAGGGCTGTTGACTGATGGGATTAGATATTTTTTATGAAGAATTACAAGCGATAAGGAAAATAAAGAGTAACTTTGTTGGGTGATAATACCTAAACGGGCATGATGCGCTCTCAGTGGTGCGTTGATGTAACGTGGGGGATTTTGTAACCGTAAAAACGATAAGGCAGATATGAGTTTACAGGATATTTTAGACCATAGGCATGCTGTTCGACATTACGATCCGGCTCAGCCTATTGATGCAGGAGTGGTGAAGAAATGTATTGAACTGGCAAGTTTAGCACCAACAAGTTCAAACATGCAGTTGTGGGAAGCCTTTCACGTGACTGACAAAACAGTGTTGGGCAAACTGGCTCACGCTTGTTTGGATCAGCGTTCGGCACGCACGGCACAGCAAATCGTGGTTTTCGTGACACGGCAGAGTCTTTATAAGCAACATGCGAAGGCTATTCTTGATGCTGCTATGGACGATATCAACCGTAATAGTCCCGAAGAGAAGAAAGAAAAGCACATGAAGCTACAGACTGCATACTATGCCAAACTGATACCGTTTATTTATTCCCGCTGCTTCGGACTGTGGGGACTCGTGCGCAAGGTGTTGGCACAATGTATAGGACTTTCTCGTCCTATCATGCGGCAGGTGAGCGAGGGCGATGTGCGAGTCTGCGTACATAAGAGTTGTGCCCTGGTTGTCCAGACCTTCATGTTGGCAATGAGTGAGGCAGGATATGACACCTGTCCACTTGAAGGCTTTGACAGTCGGTTAGTGAAAAAGGCACTGAATCTCCCTTATGATACGGAGATCAATATGGTGATTACCTGTGGTATTCGTATGCCTGATGGTGTCAGAGGTCGTTATCGTCTTCCTTTCAGCGAGATGTATCGTCGCGTCTGACACGTATATGCGCTGAATCATATATGGATTAAACAAAAAGAGGATGTGCCTAGAGCCAACATAATGGCTCCCCACATCCCCTTCCTGTATTTGATAGGTATAAAGAAACCTTACAAACTTATCCAAACCGCACCCACCGCCTTTGTTTGAATCATCAGAATCTACCTGCTCCTCTCCTCACCCGTTTGTACTGTCCATTCTCTTTTCCTGTCACTTCTGTCACTCCCTTGTCACCTCTAACCCCTTTATTATAAACGCTTTGTGATTTATGTTAAAAGTGACAGCAACTAAAAACAAAACTAATATAGGGGAATTTGATAGAGTGTAAGACCAAATATTCCCCTCTTATGAAAGCTCTCACAAAGTAGTAAAGGGTGGGGTAAAAAGTGTATACATAACCAAATGTATCGTCTCTTTTCATGTTCGTCACAATTTTGTTTTTAACATCTATCCATTGGTGCCAACATCAGAGCTGCCATTCCCTTGTTAGGATATAGCGGATTGAAGCACACCGAGACCTATACCCGTGTAGTGGATAAATTGAAGTCGGAAGTTATAAATAGTTTGCAGGGTTGACTACTATTTAGAAAATAATGTTATATTTGCAAGGGATTATTAAACTAACAAATATGGAAGACTTTGAATTTTCAGAAAACGAGGCAGAAGAGATGATTAATATAGAATACGATATTACATCTTATCCTTCTGATTATACGTTAATGGGGCTTGTTGAAATGTTTAAAAATGGAGACATTATGATTCCTGATTATCAGCGTGGTTATGTTTGGAATATAAAACAGGCATCATTACTCATTGAATCCTTTTTAATAGGACTGCCAGTCCCTCCTATTTTTTTATATATTGATGACGAAAATAAGAATTTGGTCATTGATGGCCAGCAGCGTCTATTAAGTATTGTTTATTTTTTTGAAGGATATTTTGGTAAAGAAACTCAAACAGGGAAACGACAGGTTTTTAAATTGTCGGGACTAAATCCTAAAAACAAGTTTTATAATCGTACTTATCATGATTTAGACGATAAAGATAAAAGAAAACTAGCTTCTTCTGTACTGAGAGCAATTAATATAAGACAACTTTCACCTACAAAAGAAAATACATCTGTATACCACATTTTTGAACGATTAAATACAGGAGGAACCCCCCTTAAGCCACAAGAAATAAGGAATTGCGTATTTAGAAGTGACTTTTTAAATAAGTTGAAGGAACTAAATAAAAACCCATCATGGCGTAAAGTTATAAACAAGAAAGATATTGTTAAAAATCAATCAGATATAGAGCTGATATTAAGAGTTTATGGATTAGCTTACTACCTAAGTAGATATGAGAAACCAATGAAAGAGTTTCTCAATAAAGTGGCTAAAAGTAATATGAATGTATGTGAAAATATAGATAGCTTTGCTATTGCTTTCGAAAGAACAGCTGAATATATTGATTCTAAGTTAAGAGCTAAGCCTTTTCATGTGCGCGGACCTTTTAATGTGTCTTTGTTTGATTCTGTCTTTTGTAAGATTTTGTTACATATAGATGATTTACCAGTAAATTTGCCTCAGCGATATGAGGAACTTCTTGTAGATCAAAAGTTCACGGATTTGACAAGATTAGCTACAACTGATGAGAAAATCCTTAAGGAAAGATTTGAATATGTAGAGACTTTTTTATTTAGTGATGGCTTACACTGATAAATTTCAACCTACAGATGAGTTGATTAATGAGATTAATACTTTAAAATCTCATATTTCGCAAGTAGCTTTATCTAAGTTTACTGGTGCAATTTCTGTGAGTGCTGTAACTTCATATGAACTTGCAATAAAAGAGATACTTATAGATTATGCTTCTAATAAGCATAATTCATTTGGGATTTTTATTCAAAATTATCTTTCTAGATTAAATGGAAGAATACAGATATCTTATATAAAAGATGAAATCAAAAAGTTCGATAATACTCTAGCAGAGAAATTTGAAGCAAAAATTGGAGACGTAGAAAAAGTTGATCCCTCTGTGAGGTCCTGTTATCAAAACTTGATACAAGGCAGGCATTCATATGTTCATGCAAATCGAATAAATCTTTCATATGATGAATGTATTCAAGATTATAAACTTGGGAAGAAAATAATAGATGCGTTGCATGTAGTTATGGTATAATTAGTATTATGGCTATAGAAGAAATATAGAATCGCAAGGATGATCAGACATTTGATAGCAAAAGCATTCAAGTTGTCCCCAAGGTGTTGGTTATTACTATCGTTGCATTTGCCAATGCAGGTGGTGTTATCTTCATTGGGGTGTCTGACAAAACCTGGCGGATGGAAGGGATGATCAATAGCAGATAAACTGAAAGAGTTGTTTCGTGTTCCTTTAGATTTCTGTAATCCTTCTGTGCCTATTACTAGCGACTTGTTGCCATGTTCTGATAAAGATGAAATCGAGCATCATATTTTGTTAGTGTGCCTTCCTGCGAGTTCTGAGTTGCATGCATTCACCTCAGCAAGAGACAAAATATAGAGAATGTACTTGTTTAGAATATCTCTCTCACTGATACGATTTCAAAGTTGCTGTCACTGCTGTCACGATTTGTTGCTTAGTAAATGGTTGTGATGTAGGTAGTTATGAATTATGTTAAAAGTGACAGCAACTAAAATTAAAACTATAATAGGGGAAATTGATAGGGTGTACTATCAAGAATCTACGGAAATATTACCTAAAAGTTCCGTTAATGTTCCTACAAAAAGAAAGGAAGTAATGATATCAAAGTGATAATCAGTTACTTCCTTTTCTTCTGTTGTACCCAGACCCGGGCTCGAACCGGGATGGGTTGCCCCACTGGTGTTTGAGACCAGCGCGTCTACCTATTCCGCCATCTGGGCTTGGCTGTTGTTTTGAACAACGTGTGCAAAGGTATGGAGAAAATCTGAATGTGGCAAATTTTTAGCTGATAAAATGTTTGTATACCTATCATAGCTTATCTTTTTTAGTATTTTGACTTTAAATATTTGCAGGGATGCAATATAAAGGTTATCTTTGGGAAAAAGAAAAAACTGGTTAGCTTAAAGAGAATAATGACTAATACAAGAAATAACTATTGTGTAATTCTTGCTGGAGGTAAGGGTAGAAGGCTCTGGCCAAGTAGCAGAGACAGACTCCCAAAGCAGTTTATTGATTTCTTTGGAGTGGGACGTACACAACTTCAACAGACATTCGATCGTTTCGCAAAGTTCATAGATAAGGAGAATATTTATGTGAATACGAGTTGTGAATATCTTGAATATGTCCGTGAACAGTTACCTGAGGTGGCTGCTGACCATATCATGGCAGAGCCTATCCATCGTAATACGGCACCGAGTGTAGCCTGGGCTGTGCATCGGATTATGATGACTAATCCTAATGCTAACCTTATTATCACCCCTTCTGATCAAAACATCTTTAATGATACTGCTTTCCAGAGTAACGTATTAGAGGGACTGCAGTTTGTTGAACAGCATGATGCTCTGCTCACAATGGGTATCAGTCCTACTCGTCCTGAGCCTGGATATGGTTATATTCAGAAAGGAGAACGTTCTGAACAGGGCGATATATATAAGGTGAAAGCATTCACAGAGAAGCCTGACAGAGAGTTTGCTCAGATGTTCATGGAGAGTAAGGAGTGGTATTGGAATACGGGACTTTTCCTTGCTAATGCCCGTTATTTGCGTCAATGCCTTTATAGTTTCCTTCCTTATGTACTACGAAGTATAGAGTCAACCAAAGTCATTACAACGATAGAAGAGGAGGATGCATTCATGAAGGAGAACTTCCCACGTTATCCTAACATCTCTTTAGATTATGGTGTGTTGGAGAAATCCGATAATGTTTATGTGATGAAATGCAACTTTGGTTGGGCAGATTTTGGTACTTGGCATGGTATCTACGAAGCAACAAGTAGGGGTGAAGGAGACAATGTGGTGATTGATTCTGATGTTATTTTGGAGGATTGCTCCAATAATATCATAAAACTTCCGAAGGACAGATTGGCCGTTATAAATGGATTGGATGGTTATATTGTAGCTGAAGAGGATAATGTGCTGTTCATTTGTAAGAAAGAAGACTCCTCGGCATTGGTTAGAAGATATGTCAATGAGGTACAGATGAAGAAAGGTGATGCGTATGTATAACTCTTTTTTGTACCTAAAAACATACTTATCTGATAATGTTAAAGGTACATTTGGATCCTTACATGCGTGATGAAATAGTCCTTTTCTATACTTCTTATTGCTCAAGTAATCGGTCTAATAGCTGCCTTTCTCTTTTATATCAGTACTTTTTTATAAAAAGAACGAGGGTATATACATTGCGGTATATACCCTCGTTTGATATTATTCTGGTTTATGTGAACCCTGTTTCGATAAGATAAATGAGGCTTAATCTAACTCTTGAAAAGCCTTAAAAATCTTTGCTGCAATCTCTTTCTGCTCCTCAGGGCTAACCTGAACATGGTGTTTGAAATCAACATCTGCCTCACTATTCATTGGAAGAAGATGTATGTGTGCGTGATTAACCTCTAAACCCAGCACAACCTGAGCTACCTTTCGGCATGGGAAAACTGCTTTAATAGCCCGTGCTACCTTCTTCGCAAAAAGCTCAAAGGCTGCAAGTTCTTTGTCATCCATGTCAAAAATGTAATCTACTTCCTTGCGGGGAATGACAAGAGTATGGCCCTTTGTTACAGGGTCAATATCAAGAAATGCGTAAAAATGTTCGTCTTCCGCACACTTATAGCTGGGGATTTCACCAGCAGCAATCTTACTGAATATAGTCATATTAACCTCCTCTTTTTATAAGATTAAGCTTCAATAGAGATCTTATCAATACGCAGTTTAATGGTACCACGTGGTATTGTTATCTCAACTTCATCACCAACTTTCTTGTTTAACAAGCCTTGTGCGATAGGAGTCTTGATAGAAATCTTGTTCTGTTTGAGGTTTGCTTCTGTCTCACTGACGATGGTATACTTCATTTTTGCCTTTGTTTTAACGTTCGTCATCTCAACAGTAGACATTATCTGTACTGCATCTGCGCTCAATCTTGACATGTCAACGATCTTAGCTTGTGCTACAGTCATCTTCATTTCGGCGATACGAGCCTCAAGATGACGCTGTGCTTCTTTGGCTGCATCGTATTCTGAGTTTTCACTTAGGTCACCTTTATCAGCTGCCTCGGCAATGGCTGCAGAAGCTTTTGGGCGTTCAACAGACTCTAAATACTGTAAATCAGCTACGAGCTTATCGTAACCTTCCTGTGACATATATGCCATAATGATTTTGTCCTTTTATTAATTAATACGTTTTTCAATAGACAAAAACGACAGAATTCCAACATCTTCTCTATAATGTCGGAATCCTTATCCTTAATGTCCAAATCTCTTTATTCAGTGCAAAGGTAGCCTTAAAAAATGAAATGGCAAAGTTTTAGGGGTTAAAATTCCTTTTGTTCTAAATTCGATAGATGATGAGTAGCTGTCTTAACCGGCTACTTTTACTAAATAGGTTTCAATCTGTTATTTTATAAGAAATAAGTCTTGATATATATCAAGAAACGCATTTTATCTATAAAAACAACTTGAAATGTTTGCAAGTATGAAGTATTTACTCTATCTTTGCATCGTGTTTTTCATAGTATTAGATTTAAGGTTAACAAAGGTTGGACTACAGCGGTAGTCCTTTTTTTGTGTCTTTACGTTTATAAACAGTGCAGACCATCATAATTGCATATTGCATTTTATGATGGTCTGCATTTGTTTTTATCAGAGTTTATCTTGCTTTTACGATCTTCAGAAAGTATTCATGTACTCGTGTGTCCATGTCTAATTCTGGGTGGAAGGAGGTAACAAGCTGGTTATTCTGCCTTGCTGCAACACTCCGACCATCTACGGTTGCAAGTATTTCTACATCCTCAGAGGCATGAGCAATATATGGTGCACGAATGAAAGTCATAGGAATATTGCCTTCAATGCCTTTGAAAGATGCTTCTGTATGAAAGCTTCCCAACTGTCTTCCGTAGGCATTTCGTGCTGCAGTCATGCTCATTGTGCCAATCCTTGGTGGTTCTGGTGCTGCAGGACTGTTACCTTCTACCTTTTGAGATAGAAGGATTAGCCCTGCACAAGTACCAAAGACAGGTAGTCCACCTTCAATAGCTTCACGAATAGAGTCCAACAATCCAAGTTCTCGGAGGAGCTTTCCCTGAGTCGTACTTTCGCCACCAGGGATAATCAATCCATCCTTTTCCTGTTGCCAGTCCTTTAGTTGTCGCACTTCAAAGCAGTCTACTCCCAGCTTGTTGAGCAACATCTCATGTTCGAGAAAAGCCCCTTGAAGGGCGAGCACGGCAATTCTCATTGTCCGCGCTCAGCCATGAGCAGCTGTATCTCCTGCTCGTTGATACCTACCATAGCCTCACCTAAGTCTTCTGATAGTTTAGCCAATTCCTTAGGATCGTTGTAGTTTGTTACGGCTTTTACGATGGCTGCTGCTCGTTTCTCCGGATCACCACTCTTGAAAATACCAGATCCCACGAAGACTCCTTCGGCACCTAGCTGCATCATCAACGCAGCATCAGCTGGTGTAGCGACACCTCCTGCAGCGAAATTCACTACTGGTAACTTTCCATTGTCATGTACATACTTCACCAAATCATATGGAGCTTGCAGCTGTTTGGCTGCTTCGAAGAGTTCATCTTCGCGCTTTCCAACCAATTCTCGTATCTGAGCCTGCATCAAACGCATGTGGCTGACAGCCTGAACAACGTCTCCTGTTCCTGGTTCTCCCTTTGTGCGGATCATTGTTGCACCTTCAGCGATACGGCGTAAAGCCTCATTCAGGTTGCGAGCACCGCATACGAAAGGAACATCAAACTGTGTCTTGTCAATGTGATAGATGTTATCAGCTGGTGAAAGTACTTCACTTTCGTCGATATAATCAATCTCAATTGCTTGCAGAATCTGTGCTTCTGCAATGTGACCGATACGGCATTTTGCCATTACAGGTATAGTAACAGCCTCTTGGATGCCCTTGATCATCTTTGGGTCACTCATTCTTGACACGCCACCTGCTGCACGAATGTCAGCTGGAATACGCTCTAAAGCCATTACAGCACATGCACCTGCAGCCTCCGCAATGCGAGCCTGCTCTGGTGTTGTTACGTCCATGATCACACCGCCCTTCAACATCTGGGCAAGATTCCGGTTTAATTCTTGTCGGTTTGTCATATCTTTAATTATTTAATAAGGTATCTTTATTGATTTAATAATATCTCTTTTTTTATTTAATTTGTTTTCTCCATTCACTTGGTGTCTGCCCTGTTTGCTTTCTAAAGAACTTTGCAAACTGTGCCTGAGACGTAAAACCATGCTCATAGGCAATCTCTTGAATAGGGTGTTGGGTTGTCCGAAGCTGACAGGCAAGTGCTTCTGTGAGCGTATGGTCTATGATGTTTTTAGGTGACTTTCCTGATATTCGGTGCGCTACCTGGGACAGATAACGGGCTGAAACGTTCAGACAGTCAGCATAAAAAGCCACGTCACGATTCGTACGATAGTGTTGTTGCACAGCCTCAAGGAACTCATTATACAGCTGACTACTACGTCCATTGAGGTCACTCTTGCGTGCTACGAGTGTGCGAATATACTCTTTTGCATGCTGAATGGCTTGTTCCATCGGCTCATCTTTGCTCAAATAGACGGCAAGGGCAGAAGAGAAACTGTTTGATAAGCCATGTTGTACGAGGTCATCGAGAACAAGTGAACGTGTTTTCTGCCTTTCCCAGTTGATAGAAGGGTGAGTAAAGATGCGTTCAGCATCTCCTTCTCTTAAAATAACAATGTCACATAACGGTAATAATTTACTGCGTATTTGCATGATGACATCATCTGTCAGCAGTCGGTCACCGTTACTTGTTGTTACGATAGGGTCATAGATGACATGGTGGGGATGGTATTTCAGTAAGGCGTCAACCACCACAGAGAGTGTCTCTATGGTCCGAATCATTCCCACTTTCACTGTGTCGGGCTGCACGTCATTGATGATTGCTTCTATCTGTCCTTTCACAATATCAGCCGGAAGATCATGGAAAGCCTGAATACCCAAAGTGTTCTGCACTGTAATAGAGGTAACAGCCGATACGGCATAGCCACCTAAAGCAGCTATCGTCCTGATGTCTGCTTGTACACCAGAGCCTCCTGTACTGTCTGAACCTGTAATAGTGAGAATCGTCTTCATCAGCTTTCGATTATATTTTACGGTCTACAAAGTAAAGAGAAAATATTGAAACTGGCAAGAAAAGTTCCTAAATTGACAAGAAAAACGAAAGTTCTGACAGTTCACTATGTATAAAAAAGGCTTGTCCTCTGCGTTTATTCTCGGGTTCGGAGCAGGACATAGGATGGATAAAGTGTCAAAGAGTATGTTTCCTTTTGTACTGTTATAGGAGAATATGGGCATATAAACTCTTTGCTCAAATCGGTTGATGAGCGTATTAGAAACATTAAACTTACGGTGAGAACCTATATATAATTAAGGTGTAAAAGGGCAGAGAAGAGTCTGAAGAGGTTGCTGTTATGAGTAGTAAAATAAGATTACAGTGTTGAGGTTGTGGTGATGAGCAGGATGATGCGATATGTCTTTTTTCCGACTTTGTAACCTTCACAAAGTCAGATGGTTACAAAGAGGCTTGTAAAAGGGCATCTTTTGCACTTCAAAAGGGCGTCTTTTACAACGCAAAAGGGCACCTTTTACAATGCAAAAGGTGCCCTTTTGGAAGGTGAAAGATGGTCTTTTAAAAACCAACGAGGAGTTTATTTTACAAAATAGGTCGTTTCTTATCCTCCAATCACATGTTTATTGCGTTTGATAACCGCCCTTTTCCTTTATGTAATCAATAAGTTCTGCAAAGAGTTTGTTCTGTCTTAACGTTGCTTCATTACCTGTAAGTATCAGTTGCTTGCGGGCTCTTGTGATGGCAACATTCAGCTTTCTGTCAATGGGCTGACCGTCTTCATAGAAGGTATTAGCAGTGAGGAAGTCAAGCTGATACCTACTTTGAACTGTGAATGAGTAAAGAATGACGTCACGTTGACTACCCTGATAACGTTCAACGGTATCTATACTGATGTCTTCTAAGGCTGGGATTCCGAGCTTTTCTATCTCCTTTCGAATCATAGCAATCTGATTTCGATAGGGTACGATGATGCCAACAGACTTCTGTGCGTTGAACTTTTCACCTAATTGTCGGTACAGACGGCGAAGCATATCAGCAATAATCTGTGCCTCTTCTGTGTTTACTTTCTCCGAAATATTTAGTTTTCTGCATGGTTTTGACGGGATGAATACCATGCGGTGCGCCTTCAATAGCTCGTCAGTTGCATCTTCACTGGGTTCTTTATAGGGCAGATTCTCCTCTACTTGATGCGCCAATGGCACACATTCTAACTGTTCCTGCGCATAAAACTTACGGTTGGCAAAGTCGGCAATGTCGGGGTGCATGCGCCCTTGTTTGTGTAATGTACCAATGAAATCAGTTCTTTCTGCAGCCCGTTCAGTAAGGATGAGCCGTTCGAAGAGGGAATTGGCACACGACAAAAGATGGATGTCTTGGAGCAGAGGACTATCTATTGCAGTCTCAATATCCCCCTGTTGCACCACGGCAGGTAGCTGTTTGTGGTCGCCAATCAATATAAATCGTTCAATAGACCGTTCTTCACCATGTCCAGCTGATAGTATTCCAACGATGTTTGGTTCTAATATCTGGCTTGCTTCATCAATGATTGCAAGGTCGAAGTGCTTGATATTGAAAAGTGCAGAACGGGAGTTCATGGTTGAAGTGGTGGCAACAATGATCTGAGCGCTTGATATTTTCTCCCTGATAGAAGCCAAATTTGGATTCTCACCAAGGAGAGATGACAACAGATGGTCACTGTATTTCGGGTCACAACTGAACTCATTCCCTATGCGAACGTAGTCGAGCTGATTGGCAGTAAGCATTCCGCATATCTCATCTACAGCCCTGTTCGTATAAGCAAGGAGGAGGATAGACGATTGACTCTTGGGTGTTGATGATTGAGAGGTGGGGTTTGTTGCAAGCTGTTCACGTACCAAGAACTGTAGGGCTTGCGATGTTTTTCCTGTTCCGGGAGGACCAATGAGTAGGAAGTAGTCCTGTGCCTGCTTGGCTTTAAGGATGATATCGTCATAATCAGGATGGTAACTCTTCGACAATTTCAGGCTTTTGTCGACACGTGGTGCACGCTGACCGAGAAGCAGCTGACGCCGATCTTCATCAGATGTGATAAACGTATAAAGGCTTCGGATACCTGCTGTTCCACCAATATCACTGCTCGCATGCTCAATGGCAAACTGTTCTCCGTTGATAATGTCAGGGTTCTGCTGACCATCATTGAGATGCACGGTGATGCTGTCTACATGTATTTCCTGTAGTGATCCTTTGTAGAGAATACTCTGTCTGACGTCAGGTTGCTCTCCTTTCTTGTATGCATAGAGGTAAACCATGTCGCCTCTTCGGAAGTTCGGGAGGAAGTCTTCGCCTTGTTGTGGGATGCTTAGCGTGACGGTATCGTAGCCGTTGAACGAGCTACTGCACTGCTTTGACGTGATAGTCAGCCCTGTATAGATGTTTCCTGTCTCCTTCTTTTCAGCCAAAGGCATGTTCCATAAGTCGGCATTACTGCTACCTACACCTTCCTGTGCACCAACTTTCGACACGAGTTGTTCCTTTATCACGAAGGTCATCATGCGTGAGAAGTAAGCCTTTTCCAGTTCGTTGAGCTGGTGAAGTGGGGCTAATGTCCCTGTGAGTTGCGGCAAAAGATAGTTGTGATAGAACGAGTCGTTCTGCTTTTCCACGTTCAATGTCTGTGGTGTCAGAAGTGGAATCATCCTTCCGAAGCCGTTCTCTGCCATCCAAAACTCCGTTGCTACAGCTTGATTACGGAAGCGAATTGCCTCACGAATCAGTGTCTGTAGAGGTTCAACCTCAAGCAGTCCGTCAGGTAGGGGATACTTTGAGTAAAGCAATTGGATGTGTGCTTTCTTGGCACTGAGCTGGAAGTTATATTGCAGAATACCGTAGTAGAGTAGCAACTGAACGTAATGTTTCTCTACATGCAACGACCCATGTGGGTTTCGGAACTTACGTTCTATAAAGATATTCTTGCCTGATTTCTGCTCAATAAGTAACTGAAGATCAGTTGTCATAAGGTCAACTCGTCCTTGAAGTCCCAGCCGTTCACACACAAAAGATGGCTCAAGGATAGCTTTATCACGGTCGAATGTATGGAAAATCTCGTCCACTATCTCTTGCATATGTTCCACTTGCCGTTCAGCTTCCTGCTTGAAATCGGTTGCATTGAAGTCGGGGCAGGTGGCAAAGTCTAATGCTTTCTCTCTGAAATTCGACCGAAATGTGTCTTTTATGTCGTAGTCTGCAGGGTGATTGATGATATCATCCAGTGCTGAACCAGCGAAGTTACCCAGTACGATGTACTTGTTTACAGGTCGATTCTGCAATCTGTTGACCGTAAAAAGCAGAGGATGATGTCCATAACTCTCAAAACAGTTGGCTATTGTAGATATGTCTATGAGGTAATCAGGCTCTACGACGATCATGCGAGGGATGACTTTCTTACGTGTGACATTACAGTCAAGCAGGTTCAGCTGCATCCCTTCACGCAGTAAAGGGCGTAGATAGGTGAAGTCAACATACTCTGGTGTATTCGTATAGTCCACTGTCAACAACTCTTCACTGCTGTCTTGGTTGGTCACAGAGACCCGAATCGTCTTTTCATCCCACTCTTTGACAATACAACGGATGTATCTATAGTTCGTCAGTTGTATGTTTTCCGTCATCCTTCCATGTGTTGGAATCTTGCCAACGAGGAACGATGGTACGGCTTCTTGGAATATAGCAGAGACAAATATGGCAAGTGCCCGACAGTCATACGCCACGTCTTCGGGTAGAATCGGCGCAATGGAATTGCTGTGTCGGCGCATCTTTTGTATGGCAACAATGTCTTGTGGAGCAATGTTATGTTGTCTGCAAAGCACCTCAACCTGTGATGATAGGTTGCCAAAACCATGTCGGGTATTCTTCAATCCCTCATGGCAAGCAATGACAAGTGTCTCATGCATGATGAGTGCCTGTGCCTCGGAAGGTGCCGAAAGGATGTCGGCGATGCGTGTAAAGAGTTCGTGTGCCATCGTTAAAAAGCCATCTTTGTAGTTTCGGTCCTGATGTCTTGCTTCTGGTTATATTATGGAAAGAAGGGTGGAGACGGGCGTTAGGGATTTTTCTTACTAATGTTTCAAGATTGAATAGGTCATGCTTCATGCCATGTCATCATAATGAAACGGGTGTCTCATCGTGATTAATTTTGCATCTCGTCATGATGAAAATAAGATAAAACACACAAGAAACAAATCCCCAACGTATGTGCTATTGCTGTCTTAAACGTATGTTTTATGAAGTTTAATCACTGTCCTCCCAACCGTTCAAAGTAAGTAATGATTTCCTCCCATGTCTTGAATTCATCGCTACCGAAGCGTAAGACTGTACCGAGAAAGTCTGGTTGTTCGGTGCTACTGATGAAGTAATCGCCGTAAAGAAGTTGTGGTTGATTGGTGAAGATGGCATGATTCCAGGCTGGAGCACTGAATGTTTCTTCAATCCAAGCTTGTTGTTCGGTGATAACTGATGGGTTATTGGTAGGTGCAGGACTTACAAAATAGACGTTATAGTTATCGAGTAAGAGTTCATAAGCCTTGTGTAGGCTCGACTTTGGGTTACCATATCCATCGGCAAGGGTATCCTGACTGATAAGAACAGTGCGCCGTTCGCGTCCTTCTTGTCGGTCGTCAATCCATCGAATGACGGGCATGAGATAGTGGAAGATAGCCTTTTCAATGAGTCGGTGCTCCCCGTGGAAGTGGATGGCTTGGGTATAATGCTCGCTAAAGAGGTCGAATGTGTGCACAATCGGGTCTTCATCGCCGAAGAGTCCGAATACTTTTAGCTGCTCTTCCTCGGTCACTTGCGCAAAACATTGCTCTGTCATTTCCTTGTATTCCTTAACCAATGCCTTGGTGACAATGACTTCCTTTTCTCCATCCTGTCGTTCATTCTGATACACCTGCTTGCCCATCATGTTGCTTTCGGTGATGGTTGATCCCATCTGAAAGGCTGGATTGACACAGATACGGTCTACACCGTAGAGCATCTCTGTGTACATTCCACCCATCGAAGTACCAATGATAAGGTCTGGAATCTCTGTCTTTACAAGGTTACGCAACAGTTCCATCGCCTCTTCGGGATGTATTGGGAGGTCAGGAGCAATGACTGTTGCCTGTGGCATATAGTCACGAAGAATCTGTGCAGTGTGGGTTGATCCGGCTGACATGAAGCCGTGTACATAGATGATTTTCTTCCCTACCATGAGGTTGGAGAAGGTCTTTTTATATTGATTTTCCATTTAAAACTCCTTAAATGATGGGCAAACTGATGCCGTTTATCTTCTGATAGATGTCCAAAGCGTAGATGTCAGTCATGCCACTTATATAATCGATGACAGCCATGATACGTGTTTCAAGATCAGAACTCTGTATGTCATACTGACTTGAGAAGCGTCGAATGAGCTGTTGACTATGGAAGTGTTCTGGGTTAACGGCAGCTCCGATGAGGTCATTCATGAGCGTTTCCATGATTTTATAACCCGATAATTCCACGTCAAGGACCGTCTTACTGCGGTAAATCTCCCTTACTGAGACTTCTGCACAATGCTTGTAAGCCTTGCAAGGAAGCTCGGAGATATGCTTGATAAGCGATCCTTCGAAGGTTCCTTGTAGTATTTCTTGTTCATGTTCGACGAAAGCATTGACGCATTCTGCCTCCAATAATCCTACAGCACATGCTCGGAAGTAAACCACTTGTTCGTTCTTGTCGGTCACACCTTCGTCCTCTATGCGTTGACGGATGCTCCTTTTGGTCTCTTCATCGAAGAATCCCAGCAGCAATTCAGCCGTTTCTTCGAAAGAAAGAAGCTTCAGTTTATGAGCATCTTCAATATCCATTATCTCATAACAGATGTCATCTGCAGCTTCCATAAGATATACTAATGGGTGGCGAACATAGCGTATTCCTTCCTCTGTGTGCTCCTTTTCGATGATACCCAGCTCGTCGGCAATCTTCTTATAGGTGTCTTCCTCCGTCGAGAAGAAGCCAAATTTACCATGTTTTCCCGCAAAAGCAGAGCTGAAAGGGTACTTCACGATACTTGCCAATGTGGTATAGGTCATAACAAAACCACCCTCACGACGCCCTAAGAAGCGATGTGTTAGCAACCGAAAGGCATTGGCATTTCCCTCGAAATGGGTTATATCATCCCAGAATCGTTTGCTAACTTTTTCCTTTAAGCAGGCTCCTGGACCTTCAGTAAAGAAAGATTGGATAGCTTTCTCACCACTATGTCCGAAGGGAGGGTTGCCCATGTCATGTGCATAGCATGCCGTTTGCACGATGGTTCCAATCTCTTCAAAGAGCGTACCACGCAGTTCTGGATGTTTTTTCATCAGCTTACGTGCCACGTCATCACCCAAAGACTTACCCAGTGAAGCTACTTCAAGGGAGTGAGTCAGGCGATTATGCACGAAGATACTACCTGGAAGTGGGAAGACTTGAGTCTTGTTCTGTAGTCTTCGGAAGGGTGCTGAATAGATAAGACGGTCACTGTCACGCTTAAATTCAGAGCGATCATCGTGTCGAAGAGCATGCCGGTCTTCCTGTCCGAGCCGTTTATTGGATATGAGTTGTTGCCAGTTCATTGTCTTTGAATGCTGTTTGAGGGGGATTAAAGAATTGATATCAGCCTTGGAAAGCCGCTCGCAAAAGTAATTAAAATTGGCTAAAAACGGGCTTTTTACAATGAAAAATTCAGCAATGTGGCATTAATTGTTTAATTTTGCACCTTATTAAATAGCGATGATAAAGATAAAAGTAATCAATAAAGGGCATCAGCAACTCCCTGCTTATGCCACTTCACAGAGTGCAGGAATGGACCTTCGCGCCAATATTGACGAGAAGATCGTGTTGCATCCCATGGAACGTAGGCTCATACCGACAGGATTGTACATAGCACTTCCTGCTGGTTATGAGGCTCAAGTACGCCCTCGTAGCGGTTTAGCATTGAAACATGGGCTCACAGTATTGAACTCTCCAGGTACGATAGATGCTGATTACCGGGGTGAAATCATGGTATTACTTATCAATTTCTCGGATGAAGACTTCATTATTAATGATGGTGAACGCATTGCACAGATGGTCATTGCACGTCATGAGCAAGGAGAATTCATTGAAGTAGAGGAACTTGATGAGACTGAACGTGGTACTGGTGGATACGGACATACGGGCGTAAAATAACAAAAGAAGGGTAAAAGGAATGTTTGTTAAGGTCATACATTTGATGAAAGTACGAACTAATTTATGCAAAGTCGTCCTGACGATCGTGTTGTTAGGAGGCTCTTTAGGACTGCATGCAGAAGACTATGATAGCTTGCAGAGCTATAACTATTTCTTCTTAGAGGGCGTTCGACAGCAGGAGATGGGTAACCTTACGGCTGCGTTCGACCTGCTTCGTCATGCTCGTGACCTTAATCCTAACGCCCCAGAGGTGTATTATCTGTTGGCACCTTACTATGTTGACCTGAAAGATGACACCCGTTCACGCGCTTATTATGAGCGTGCTGCTACATTAGACCCAGAGAACTCCAGTTATATTGAGAAGCTTGGACAGCTTTATGTCTCACAGAAAGACTATCCAAATGCTATCAATGCTTACGAAAAACTCTATGCTTTGAACAAAGCTCGTGTGGATGTTCTGCAGATTCTCTACCAACTTTATGGCTCACAGAACGAGTTTCAACAGATGATTAACGTCCTCAACCGTATAGAAGTACTTGAAGGTAGCAGTGAACAGATATCCCTTAGCAAGATGCAAATCTATGAACAGATGGGCGAAAAGCGTAAGGAGTATGATGAATTGAAGTCACTTGTTGATTCACATCCGCTGGATTTGAATTATAAAGTCATGTTCGGCAACTGGCTTTTACAGAACGGTAAGAAGAAAGAAGCAGTCAAGTTGTATCGCAATGTACTGAAGGAAGAACCGACGAATGCCCTGGCTAAGTTGTCATTATTGGATTATTATCGTACGATAGGGGACCAAGCTACTGTGGATGTCATCACACAAGAGCTGCTACAATCACCTAAAACGGAGAAAGAAACAAAGATAGCTTTGCTCCGACAGGTTATCTCTTCGAATCAACAAGCAAATGTTTCGGACAGTGCAGAGGTGATGAAACTCTTCTCACAAGCGCTGTCTGTGCCACAGACAGATGCTGACATCCTGATGATGAAAGCTGCTTATATGTCATTAAAGAAGATGCCGAAGGCTGAAATCAACCGTGTTTATGAACAAGCTATAGATGTTGAACCTGATAATTCACGTGCTCGTATAGCGTTGATACAGAACATTTGGGATACAGGAGACTATGATAAGGTCATTGCTATCTGCCGACCAGCACAGGAATATAACCCTGAAGAGATGGTCTTCTATTACTTTCAGGGTATGGCACAGTATCAGAAACATGAAAATGATGCGGCATTGCAAACCTTCAGGAAGGGTGTTAGTCAGATAAAAGCAGACAGTAATCCTGATGTTGTTTCGGACTTTTATGCCTTGATGGGCGAGATTCTTCATGAAAAAGGTCGTCTTGCAGAGTCTTTTCAGGCTTACGACAGCTGTCTACAATGGAAACCTGACAACATAGCTGCGATGAATAACTATGCTTATTACCTCAGTGAGGCAAACAAAGACTTGCCAAAAGCTGAGCAATTGAGCTACAAAACGATAAAAGCAGAGCCGAATAACAGTACATTCCTTGATACTTATGCTTGGATTCTCTTCCAACAGAAGCGTTATGAGGAAGCTAAAATTTATATAGATCAGGCCATTCGCAGTGATTCAACGCTTACAGGAGTAGTAAAAGAGCATGCTGGTGACATCTATGCCATGACTGGAGACATTGATAAAGCACTTGAGTTCTGGCAGCAATCTCTCAAAGGTGGCAATCAAAGTGCAGTACTAAAGAAGAAGATACAACTAAAGAAATACGTAGCAAAATGAAAACAAATAAGATATTTATAACAGGAATGACAGTCCTTTTACTGGCTTCCTGTGGCACTCATAAGACTGTTGTCAAACAGAAAGATGTGAAGGTTGAACAGGGTAATGCAACTCTTCCAAGTACCAAAAGCAGTACCAATCAGAAGCTAATCTTTGTTCAGCGTGTGGCAGATCAGGCTCTTTATCAGAAGAACTTGGTGTCAAACCTTACCTTTACACTCAATGATGGACATAAAGACATCACAGTTCCAGGTATTCTTCACATGCGTAAGGATGAGGTAATACGGCTTCAGCTGCTCATACCTATCATCCGTAGCGAGGTAGGACGTATGGAATTCACGAAAGATTATGTGCTTTTCATTGACCGAATACACAAGCAATACGTCAAGGCAAACTATAATGAGGTGGCTTTCTTACGTGATAATGGAATCAACTTCTACTCCCTTCAATCTCTATTCTGGAACCAATTGTTCATTCCAGGACAACAACGTGTGAACGAAAGCAGCCTGTCTGCGTTTGATGTAGACCTTGCTACGTTGGCAAATAGTAGTAATTCAACAACTGCAGTGACGTTAAAAGACGGCAAGATGACCTATCGCTGGATGGCACAAACGCTTTCAGGGCTAATCAGTGAGGCTCGGGCACAGTATGTTAGTCCGTCTCACGGCGTGTCAACACTTACGTGGAAGTATGGAAATTTTCAACCATTTGGGTCAAAGAAGTTCCCTGCACGCCATGAACTGACGATAGAAACGGATGCAACTAAGCAGAAGAAAACGTTCAAAGCAACCTTTGAAATGGATGGCTTCAGCGATGCAAGTGATTGGGAAACCATCACTACACCATCAGATAAGTACACAAAAGTGAGTGTAGAAGAAATCCTTCGCAAATTAACGAACATGTAAATGAAACGACTTTTTTTATCTTTTCTATTATTGATAACGTGCTTGCTGACGACATTTGGGCAGCATTCAAAGCGAAATAAGGGCTCAAAGAAGAGTCTAACAGCACAATCTGTGCAGCAAAAGCAGACGAAAAATAAGACGAAGACTGCTGTTGCTGCTGTAAAAGACACCAAGAATCAACCTGTAAAAGGCAATGGAAAGGCTGATAAGAATCAACCTGTCACCAACCATAAGGGGCATTCTGCAACTGCAACGAAAGCCCCGCAGCCGACGAATGATGCCCATCAGCAGGTTAATAAGAAAGGACAAGCTGTTCATGGGAAGGTAAATGGGAAGAATGTGCGTGGTGGAAAGCATGGCGCAAAGGCTCCCAGATACGTTACAACAGAGGAAATCAAAGGTCTACAGAGGCAGAATCAACAGATTCAGAAGGAGATTTCTGAGCACGAAGAAGAGATGAAAGTCAAGCAGAAGGACGTAGAAACCCGTCTGCAGAAGATTGTTCGTCTTGACACAGAGATTGGTCAGCATCAGAGAACGATTGATACAATTGCCACAGATATTAAAGGATTGGATAATAATATTGGTATATTGAAAAGTCAATTGGTGTCTTTAGAGGCTCAACTCGGTGAGCGTCGTTCTCGTTTTATCCGTTCCATGCGTTATATGGCACGCCATCGTAGCATCCAGGATAAGCTGATGTTCGTGTTTTCAGCAAAGAGTCTGACACAGATGTATCGTCGTTTGCGTTTCGTTCGTGAGTATGCTGCTTATCAACGGGCACAAGGAGAGCAGTTGCAAGCTAAACAACGTCAGGTGGATGAGAAGCATAATCAGCTGCAACAGGTACGTGGTCACAAGAGTAACCTGCTTTATAAAGACCGTATAGTACATGCTCAGATGGAGCATAAGCGTGTAGAACAGCAGAATGTTGTTGCTACTTTGCAACAGGATCAGAAGGTCCTTCAGGGTGTGATAGCACAACGCAGACAACAGCAACAAGCGTTGAATGCACAGATTGACCGACTCATTCAGATTGAAATACAGAAGGCTCGTGCCCGTGCAATAGCTGAAGCTCGTGCGCAAGCTGCCGCCCGTGCTGCTGCAGCAAAGAAGCGTGCGGAGGAGATTGCACGCAAGAAAGCGGCTGCAGAGGCGGCTGCTCGGGAGAATGCACGTCGTATCGCAGAAGCTAAAGCACGTGAGGAGAAGGCTAAAGCTGAGGCTCGTGCTGCTGCAGCAGCAGCCGAAC
>ENA-OWLL01000104-OWLL01000104.1-metagenome-genome-assembly--contig:-NODE-104-length-22338-cov-5.450074_pt1 | contig 22338 bp, 14 predicted proteins | sample MGYA00245347_ERZ651098 | MGnify/ENA primary metagenome ERZ651098 (study PRJEB26857, sample SAMEA4031767) | metagenome | biome: human; feature: oral; material: saliva | place: Philippines | collected 2014...
TGAAGCTAAAAAAGCAACAAAAGAAAAAAAATAATAAACACATGTCTCCCATAGGATCTTTGAATCCTATGGGAGATATTCTACTATGCTTTTCTTTTTTTACCATAGATTCGTACATGAATGAATCTATGTAGGTATTGAGCATAATTACCAAGTAAGAATATGCTTATTAGTTTAGCAAGATTACCTAATACCATTACTGTAGTTGCAGTATTGATATTCTGAGTAACATCCATTGTTAACCAATAAGACCATCTTACCATAAAGTGTGGATCTATAACAGATCCAATAATGATTACCATTGTGAGCAATAATACTAAATAGTATATTGCTAACGTTGGTCGGAATTGTGATTCCAATTTCTTAATTTCTTTGATTGTGAATAGCATGATATAACCTCCTTACTATAAATCTTATATCACTATATCACGTTTATAATATATTATTCTAGAGGTATTTATGAAGATCTATTATCAAATGTCTACACGAAATGCTAGCTTCATAAAGATGCATCAGTATTTAAAAGCCATTGGGATAAAGAATAATAAATTCATGCTGGCACTTCTAGATCCAGATCTTGCTGGTATAGATCCGCATGATCCTAACTTAAGTGCATACTACAAAGGTAAAGTATTAGCCGAGTGTATGGTAAACTTTTGGTATTTTGCTCGTGAAGTAGTACGTGTACCAGACCAAGGTGGTAGTGGTAAAGGTATTCCATTAGAACTACACCGTGGTAATATGGCATTATTCTTCTGCTCCATCTATAATATGAATATATTCTTGGAGCTCCCTCGTCAGCATGGTAAAACATTGTCTGCTGACGTTAGATATTTACACTTATTTAACTTTGGTACATCTAACTCCACTATTGCATTCATGCATAAAGCATTAGATGGTTCCAAAGATAACTTACAAACTCTTAAAAACTTACGTGAGTGTTTACCTCCATATTTACGTATGGATCAAACATTCTCCCGTGATGGTAAGAATGCTAAAGTATCAGATACAGTATTGAGACTTGAGCACGCCGTTAATAGAAATAAGATTATCACTGTAGCTTCTGCTCGTAATAAGACAGCTGCACAAAACACTCTTCGTGGTAAATCTATCCCGTTACTCTGGGGTGACGAATGGGGATTTGCACCATATAATGAAATCATTTATCTTAATACAGTTCCTGCATTCAAGAGAGCTGCAGATAATGCTAGAGCAAATGGTGCACCTTATGGTATCCTATTTACTACAACACCAGGATTCTTAACTTCCTCTGAAGGTATCTTTGCATACCAAATGAAAGAAGATGCAGTTCCATTCTCTGAATTCTGGTATGATAAATCATATCAACAGATTATGGATATAATGAATTCTAATACTAAGTCTACTTTCGTATACATCAAGTTCAGTTATGCTCAACTTGGTAAATCTGAAGACTGGTTTAGAGAAATCTGTAGAACTATGAATAACCGTTGGGAAGACATCCGTCGTGAAGTACTTCTTGAATGGTCTCAAGGTTCTGATAATTCACCATTTACTTTAGATGAATTAGAAACAGTATCTCGTTTAACTAAAGATCCTGATAATATCATTGAAGTATTGGGTGGTAAATTCCAAGTCAAACTATTTGGTAAGATTGACTATGGACGAAATGGTAAACCTATAGATCCTCCAATAATGGGGGTTGACGTATCTGGTGGTTATAGACGAGATAGTTCTGCTATCACTATTATTGATAGTAAGACTACTAAAGTTATCGGTACGTTTAAATGCAACTATATTAGCCAAATTGAGTTGGCTAAGATTATAGTTGAGTTAACCCAAAAGTATATGCCAAATGTAGTCATTAATGTCGAAAGAAATGGTGGATTTGGCGCCTCGGTCATAGCTTTACTTAAGAAGGCAGGTATCTCTAAGAACTTATACTTCGAGCATAAAGAAAAGATACTCGAAGAACGTTTTGAAGGACCTGGGGCAATTAAGAAGACTAAGGCTTTAGTTAAAGTATTTGGTCTTGATTCAACTAAAAATGTACGTGAACTCTTAATGGAAATTTTAAGAGAGCGTATGGATAATCATAAAGATAAGTTTGTTACTAAACAACTTTATGATGAGTTTATTGGTTTAGAAGTTAAACGTAATGGTAAGATTGAGCACTCTGCTAATACTCATGACGATTTAACTTTCTCTTATCTCATGGCATTATATGTATGGTATGAAGGTAAGAATCTTAAAGAAAACTTCGGTATTACAAAGCAAGGTATCAAGACTGATAATGATGTAGATGATGTAGTATTCGATGTTGGAACAGAGACTGTTGAGATCTACGATGAAATCCATCAAGTCCAACAGGAAATGAATAAAGATAATCCTGACGAAATTAGTCCGATGGATAAATATAAAGCCATGATTAAAGCCCATGGTATTACTTACCAAGAATGGGAGAAAGCTGAAAGAGCTAAAGAAGATGCAGCTCTTAAAGAGGCATTTAGAAATCCTGAATTCTTAAAAGCTTATGCTTATAAATATAATATGACTAAAGATGCAATAGATCAGATCCGTAATGAGACTGAAGGAGAATTAGATCCATCTGCATTTACATCTATCTATAGTTTAGATGATCCAAATGTCAAGAGTCATATATCTGGTAACCTTGCAAAATTTTATGATAAAGTTTAAAAATTATTTATCTAGTTACAATATAGTAAATTTATACAAATCTATTTTTGTAAGGAGGAGCTATGTTCGGATATAGTACAGCAAGTGGCTATGAGTTAGCCAATGAGCATCAGTTATCTGAAATCTTAGCAAATTTTAGTAGTGATTATATTTATGATGTGATTTCTGATCAGATCAGTAAACGTTACGAGTTTGCTATTATACCAAAACCTAATATTGTAAACACATTTAAATCTAACTTTGATAATATCCGTGCAAACTTCCCAATGGATGTCGAAAATACTAATGCAGTAGAAGGCGACACATATCGGAATATCATCGATATTATCTGCAATTCCTGTAATATGTCATTCGATACTATGACGGATGACAATATCTATCTTGCTGCAGCTACATTATATGACTTCTTAGTCTGTAGCTTCAATAAGCATATGGTCGATTTCGTTATCGGATTGATCGTTAGAGAACAAGATTCTATCTATGCAGCTTTGGAGCTAGAGGAATCTAAAAAGAATAAAGATAGTTCTACTATCTATAATCGTAAGACTATGGAGAATACTAAGTTAGCAGTTATTAATGCTAACTTACCTCAAGTACTCCAATATGTCGCTACATTAGAGATCAATATGATTGATCTCCTCCAAGGATGCTATCAACAACCTATGGTTGATTTGATTGTAAATAACTTTGGAGAGAATGTAAATATCTATAATGATTTCATGAGAGTTATTCTATCTAATGAAAACTTCTTACCTGAATATATTACTGAAATACGTCTACGTATTCAAGGATTGGGTTAATCATGGAAAATAAAGAAATTACTATTACTAGAGATTACACTAGACCTACATATAGACCTAGTGAAAATATTGATGAGTCTAAAATGACAGAAGCTACAGCTTTTGATCATGATATAATTTTAGAAGAAGATGAGGAGAAATCTAATGACAACTGCTAAAGAAGACATTAAATACGTAAAAAACTTAGCAAAAGACGCTGAGGGCTTAACTGAAACTCAAATTTCTGAATTGGAAACTGTATCTGAAGAAGATATGGCTAAATTCCCTGAAGGTGAAATCATTCAACCTATCGCTCCAGAGACTATTCCTACTGTAGAAGAAATCGAAAAGATGGAAAAAGTAGAAGTATTACCTGAGGAGGATAAGGCTGAAGCCAACTTTCCCTCCAACGAAACAACAGTTGAGAGCGGACATGAAGGAAACGCTGCTAAAGTTAAAATCTCAAGCAGAATTACTAGCACCGATGGAAATTCCGAAGATGTCGAAAGTTCTGTCGATAGTGAAGAATTGGAGAAAATCCTAAGAGACTTTGATAGCATCAATATCACTGTAGAGGATGTTAAAGCTCAACAAGCTGAATCTGAAGACTTTAAAGATATTGAACTATCTGATGAAGTATATCAAGATATTATTCATACATATGCTTCTCTTCAAAATGATCCTCAATCTGATATCTTGATGATTTTAGGACCTCAAGCTAAACAAGAGCTTTTGGTTCAAGCTAATAAACTTGGTATCAATACTAATGATGCTACAATCTATAAATTCTTTATCGAAGGTTTCATTCGTGAAATCTGTGGTAATGCATTTATGGATAAAGGTCGTGACTTTGTTAATGATGCAATTAAGAAAGTTAACGAACTTGAGGATACTAAAGAAGTATCTAAACTATTAGAAGACTACATTGCAGAAACTTATGAAAATCGTATTACTGAAATGAATCGTATTATGGATTCTACAGATAATCAAGAAGTTCATGAGCATTGTATCAATGTATTGAATGCTAATGAAGATGCTAAAGAATATGGTTTCTTATATAAAGCATTGAATGATAAACCATCTTATCTTAACATTGGTAAAGCATTCAAACATCAACAACGTAACGTTGATGCTATCCATAATGCTTTATTACGTCTTGGTATTAAGAATATCAATGTAGGTGTATTTATGGATGCTATTTCTGAATTCACTTCTTTTGAAGTTGAATCTATCAATATCTTCTCTATCTTAATGGAACTTATTGTAGTTACAACTAACTTCAGTGATAAAATTCAAATGATGCGTCTATATACAATGATGCTTCTATTAAGTGGTGCTCTTCATTCTATGAAGACTAAACAAGAAGTATCTGGTATCTTCCAAGAAGCAGCATTTAACTATCAACGTTTATGCTCTACAATCTCCACTGGTTTTAAAGCTTATGAAAGTGGTTTAAAAGCAAAAGCTGCAGAACCTAAAGCTCCTAAAACTAAAAAACGCAGAAAATAATTATAGACATATGAATAATGGTTTACCCCAATGGTGAAAAACCATTGGGGGTCATTATTTTATAATTCTATTTTTTCTAAAAGGAGAAAGTATTATGCCTGATAATGAAGTACTTGGTAATACTGCTACTCAGCCTACTACTGCAGCAGATTCTGCTCCTGTAAATAAGATTGATGGTGTATTCCGAGAAGATGCTGATAAAAAGGGTACTGGTACTGTCACATACACAGATGGTACAGTCTTAAACTTTGTTCGCAATGCTTTTGATCATACTGATGAAACAGTTAAAAAAGTATTGAAAACTGACAAATACAAATACGTATCCCCATTTGATGTAGCTAAAGCTCAAGGTAAAACATTAGATGAACGTTGTTACGTTCCTGGTAAATTAGGTGGTTTAATGGAATCTGAAGTTCAAGAAACTGCAGTTGCTATTAAAATCACTTATGGTCCAACTGAAAACGTTGAAGTAGAAGATCGTCGTGCTACTGCAATTGAAGTATTAGTTGACGATGAAGGTAATCTTCACGGTGATGCTGAAGACTACAATGCACTTAAAGGTTCTGGCTACTATGTAGTACAACGTCCTGAAGATGTAATTGCTGAGCATCCAGAAATCGTTAAAGAATATCAAGCTGCAGTTATTCGTTTAACTAAAACTCAAATCAAAGAAGCTAAAATCGATAAAGAAGGTTTTATCGAAATCGTTTACTCTGATGATGCTGTAGTTAAATTCGACAAAGCTGGTAAAATGGTTTCTGATGGTCGTTCCGCAGAACCAGAAAAACCTTATGAAGACTTCTCTGATGTATTGAAAGCTAAAATCCTTGAATCTGTTGATAAGAAAACTACAGATGAAAATGGTAAAGAAGTTGAAAATACTAATAAGATTGCTATTACTGAATCTAAAGAAGTTAGTAGTCATAAATTCACATTCAACTTTGCTGATGGTTCTACAGTAATTGCTTTAGATGGTCGTATCATTTCTGATACTCGTACATTCGGTCGTAAATATCAATCTGTATATACAGAAATGATTTACAAATACACTGAACTTCTTGATGTAGCTACTGACTACTTCCATGAAGATCCAGAATTGACTGAATCTGAACAACGTCAAATGGCAGCTCGTAAGATTATGAACTTACCTAAAAACTTGCTTGAAAAATACACTGCTAACCGTGCTATGAAACAAGCTCGTGTAGGTCATTCTCTTAACTCTGCTAACTCCCTTGGCGTTAAGACTTCTACTGATCGTATCATTGAAGCTCTTATGGCTCAAAAATGGACTCCAGACAAAACTAGCAAATAATATTCTAGAGGAAGGTCTTTAATGACCTTCCTCAATATTTTTCAACATTATGGTAATTTAATATAATATTTTTATAAATGGAGGTAACTAAATGGCAATTGACAATGTAATTGACCCTACCAATTGTAACCCTTATTCTACCGCTAGCGGTGATAATAAACGTGCTTGTCCTAAAGCTAATATGGTTGACATTAAAGCTGAGATCCGCCGTTCTTTATTAATCTCTTTCGTATTCTCTAATCCAGATGATAACTATAAAGTTCTTCTCTCTGAAGGCTCTAAAGAAATCTGGGAAATCGACTATGTAAAAGATGGTGAATTAAAACGTGCTGCTGGTAAAGTACGTAACTTCGAGTATTGGACTAATAAACACATTGGTCTTTCTACTTATTCCGCTAATGGTGTAATCCAACGTGATGAAAAGATCGTTGTTAAATTCGATGCTTCTATCGACTTCAAAAACCAACTTCTTTCTATCGACGTTCGTAACATCCGTGGTTTAAAACCAGCTGGTGTAATTGAAGATTCTGAATTAAAACAAGATTCTTCTGCTAACTTCATCAAAGTATCTAAGAATGCTTATAACTTCCTTAAAGTTGCATACCCTAAAGAATATGCTACATTAACTAAGTTGGATAATAACTTAAATACTGATGATACTGAATACACAGACTACATGTTTGATGGTGCTTTGGCATTGAATGAATTAGCTCCATTGAACTTGGCTAAAGTTAAATCTGCAAACTACATGTTTAGAGATAACCAAAACTTGACTCAAGTTCAATTGACTACATCTGAAAACTTAGCATCTGCAAAAGGTATGTTTGAAGGTTGTTCCAAATTGGAACAAGTTGAAATCAAGACTCCTGGTTTACAAAATGCTGAAGCTATGTTTAAAGGCTGTCAAGCATTGAAAGCATTGAAATTGAACGTAGGCTCTTTAACTACAACAAAAGATATGTTTAAAGATGCTACTGCATTAAGCACACTTCGTTTGACTGGTAAATTAAATACTGGTCTTGATTTGACTAACTGCCCATTAGATGAAGATTCTATTACATCTGTATTGGCTGCTATGAGCGACAATGGTCCAGATGAAGATAAACAAGTTCGTTTCAGAGACGCTACAGTTGCTGGTAACCTTAAAGCTATCGCTGACGGTGCAGCTCGTGCTGGCTGGTTAATTTCTGGTCTTACTTATACTGCAACTGCAGAAGATAAGCATGATGACAAATTAGGTAAAGATATCGTTAATGCATATGAAAACGGTAAAAATGAGGAGCCTAAACATGATGAAGCTCAACCTAATAAACCTGAAGAACCTCATGAAACACCTGCAAATCCAACTACTGGTGAAGAAACTCATACAGAAACTCCTTCCACCGGTACAACTGAAGGTGAAAATTCCACCGTAACTCCAGCTCAACCATCTACTGGTACTGAAGGTACTCATACAGAAACTCCTGTAGCTCCAACACCTGGTAATACAGAAACAACTCCTGTAACTCCTGGTACAACTGAACAACCTGCTGCTCCATCTACAGGTGAAACTCATACAGAAACTCCATCTACAGGTACTACTGAACAACCTGCTGCTCCAACAACTGGTACAGAAGGTACTCCTGCAGCACCTGTAAATCCTCAACCATCTACTGGTGAAACTCATACAGAAACTCCTTCTACTGGTACTACTGAACAACCAGCTGCTCCTGTAGCAAGTGAAGAAACTCACACAGAAACTCCAGCTGCTCCTGTAACTACTGGTACTGAAGGTACTCCTGCAGTTCAACCTTCTACTAGTGAAGAAACTCATACAGAGCAACCTGCAAATCCAACAACTGGTAAAGAAGCTCATACCGAAGCTACTACTGGTACAACTGAACAACCAGCTGCTCCTGTAGCTAGTGAAGAAGCTCACACAGAAACTCCTGCAGTAAATACTGGTTCTGAAACAGCTCAACCTTCTACTAATGAAGAAGCTCACACAGAAACTCCAGCTGCTCCTGTAGCAAGTGAAGAAACTCATACTGAAGGTACTCCAGCTGTAACTACTGGCTCTGAAACAGCTCAACCAGCTGCTCCTGTAGCTAGCACAGAAACTCACACTGAAGCTCCTGCAGTTACTGGTACTACTGAACAACCTGCAGCTCCTACTACTAGTACTGAAACAGCTCAACCTGCAGCTCCTGTAGTAACACCTGCTCCTGCAGCTACTACTGAACAACCAGCTGCACCAGCTCCTACTCCAGCTGCTCATCCTAAAGCAGAAGAAGAGGAAGAAGAATTAGATCCTAACTTGATGCTCGACGCTTATAATGAAGGCGCTAACTAATTTGGGAAAAATTCTCATCACTAAAAATTCGAAACATAAAAGTAGCGGACGTAATGTTTATCCGTTAGAATAATATTTTGAAAGGAGAATTCAATAATGGCTCTTTCCGTACAAGCCCAATTGAAAAAAGTATTAGCACCATTTGCGAGAGCGGTTGGTGTCGATATTAAAAAATTAAAAGACGGCAAACAAGATAAACTTCAAGCTGGTCTTAATATCCAAATCTCTGAAGAAGGCGTAATCTCTGCTACGGCTCCTAACCAAGCACCTGATCTTAGCGCATATTCTACTACAGAGCAAATTACTACATTGGTTGATGGTAAAGTTGCTGGTTTAGTTAAAGAAGAAGCTTTAAATACTAAATTGGCTGACTATGCTACAACTACATCCGTAGATACTAAATTAGCTGATTACTCTACAACTACAGCTGTAGATACTAAATTGGCTGACTATACTACTACTGCAGCATTAACTACTAAATTAGGCGACTATGCAACTACTGCATCTTTGACTACTACTTTAGCAGACTATGCAAAAGCAGCAGAAGTTCAACCTAAATTAACTGCTGGTCCTGGTGTTTCTATCTCTGAACAAGGTGTAATCACAGTTCCTGCTCCTGATTTGACTGGTTATGTTAAAGAAGAAGCTTTAGATTTTGGTGATCTTAACTTGGTTGCTGAATATGAAGCTGGTAAAAATGGTGAAGCTGAAGCTCCTGCAGCTACAGGTGAAACTGCTACTCCATCTCCTGCACAACCTCCAATGGGTAAACCACAATAATAGGTCTAACCTAATAATTGACAATTTAATATACAATAAAGTAATACTAATGAGAGATGATCATTACGATCATCTCTCCTTTATTTAAATTTTTGAAAGGAGAAATTCTGACATGGCTGAATTTAAAAAAGCTATTGAGAAAACTCTTAAACCTCTTGCTCGCAAAGTTGGTTCTGATATTAGAAATATCGAAGCTAAAGTATTTGCTGGCAAAGTTATTAACGTATTAGACTTCGGTATCGATAATACTGGTGCTACGGATGTAACTGAAAAGTTAAATGAACTTTTCCGAAAAGTACGTGATGAGAACTATACAGAAGTAATCTTCCCAGATGGTACTTATAAAATTTCTGGTAAAGTTTCTATATTCATTCCAAGCGATCGTCATAAATACCTTAATATCCATGCTCAAAATAGATATAAAACTATTCTTGAATTCCATGGTAACCGTGAAGGTAATAATGTTGGTTTAGAATTACGTCCTGAAAGCTTCACTAATACTCGTGGGTATAATGTAAAAATTGATGGCTTTAATGTACTCAACATGGAGCTACCACCTGAAGGAAGTCAAACAGCATCTACATCTATATTTGGTGTATTCTTCACTCAAGAATCTGAAGGCAGTTTCAATAGCTACGATTACAAGTTCTATAACTTTGAATGTACTAATATGCAATTTACTGGCGGCTATTATGCAATCTATATGAGCTGCGGTATCTTTGATTCTGAAATTAAAAATATCTCTATTGAGAATATGGAATATTCTATGGAGATGAATGGTCAATACTCTAATAATAATAAAATTGAGAATATTCTTACTAAAAACTGTAAAAACAATATCTCTATTTCTATTAAAGCTTCCGTTAAGAATATTGACATTGTATATGATAATGAAGAAATTGCTAGAGAAGTTGGTAATGCACTCAACTTAACATGTTATAATTTATCTAACTTATCTTATAAAGGATACTATGATTTAGCTGCTCAAAATGATATTTTAACTATCAATTGTACAGCTGGTGCTACAGTTTCTGATATTAGATTAGATTTAAAACCTTTCAATATTGAAAGAGCACAGAACTCAACTGTACCGTCCTTTATCTCTTTATCTTCAGTAGATAGTGAATTATCCATTCTTAATATCTCTAATGTAACATTTGATAACTTTGATGCTAACTTTGCAGAAGCACTTAATAAAATTGATTACTTTGCATTCTTTGATACTATGATTCCAGTATCACTTCATGGTGTTACAGAAACTGCAAGCTTAAAATTCTTCAAAGATAAAGGTGTTAACTTAATATATGATAAATCTGGCTATATGCTTGAAAGCCATAACACTAAGAATACACAATTTATCTCTAGACCATATATCGGTGCAGATCGTAATATGAATGGTACTGACCAAGCTGAAGGTGGTAAATTAGGTGCTATCTATATTGCATCCTCTGAAGGTACTCCATTACAAGGTAAAGGTACAGATTACTCTGAAAATACTGCTGGTGTTAAAGGTGATATCTTCACTGAAGTAGATCCAAATAAATATGGTCACTTTGCATATGTATCTACATATGAGCATGCTACTTCTGCTAATTTTACTAAAGAAAAAATTAGTAGCGTTACTTATAATGAAGCAGATAAAACTTATACTATTACATTTACTGAACTACCAACATGGTCTAACGGTACTTTAGTAGGTAAAGTTCCTAATGTAGGTTCTGTCGTAAAAGATTCTTATCTTGGTATTGATTTTGAGATCAAAGAAATTAATGAAGATGCTAAGACATTTACAGTATCTGCTAGCCCTGAATCTAAAGAAGGTATGCCTAGCCCATATAAGTTTGCTCCTGATACTGATCCTAGCAATTCTTTATTCATGCATTCTACTGCTATCGAACCTAGAAAAGTTAATAGAATGAAAAATATGACATACGCAACTGTGCCAATTATTCATTCTGGAACTACCGAAAACCGTCCAACTGAGCACTTGGTTGTTGGTCAAACGTATTTTGACACTACCCTAGGTGCACCTGTATTCTGGACTGGTTCTGAGTGGGTTAAAGCTAACACTGGTGAAGTTGATACATCTTCCTTAGCTACTAAAGAAGAAATCAAAGCTATCCCAGCTGCTAATATTACTCAAGATGATAATCACTACTTCGTAACTAAATATCAACAAGCTAAACTTGGTAACTTATATAACCGTAATGAGTTTGATACTTTATTTACTAAGAAGAAAGATTTAGAAGCGTATACTACAACTGCAGCATTAACTACTAAGTTAGGTGACTATGTAGCAACTGCAGATTTGACCACTAAATTAGGTGACTATGCTACAAATACTGCATTGACAACTAAATTGGGTGATTATACAACTACTACAGACTTAAATACTAAGCTAGGTGATTACACTACAACTGCTGCATTAACAACTAAGTTAGGTGATTATCCAACTAAGACTGAAATGCAAGCAGCAATTGCAGCTATTCCAGCTCCAACTGTAGATACTTCTACATTAGTAACTAAAGAAGAATTGAATTCTACATTGAATGCAATCAATGAAAAATTAAAACAAATTAGAGGAGAATAGTCATGACAGAAATAGCTAATCAAATCATACAATCCCTTGAAGGTATTGCCAATGATATTAGTAATGCTAAGTCTACTCTCACACAAAATAATGTGGTACTGGATTCCAGTACCACAAAAACTTTAGCTACTGAAATTGGCAAGCTACCAGCAGCTATTAAGGCATCAACTGTATTAGAAGGATTTAATAATGGTACTCTAACCATGAAGAATGGATTTATTTATTCTTCAAATGTTACCAATAAACTTGATAGTACAAACTGTGTACCAGTAAATGCAAAAGAATATGTAATTCCTAGAGGAATGAGATTTTCTATGAAATTCCCAGGGTATTTAGCAGATCTTAAAACTTATATTGGGGAGCAATACCCAGATAATAATATGACATTCTTCAATATCTTCAAAATCTATACTGATAATCAAGATATTCTAGAATTGTTACTCTATCTAAATGCAGAGTATATTGATGGTTTATTAGAAAATAAGAAAAGTGCTAGACCTTATGGATTAAAGATTGTTCTTAATAGCGAATTCTATAAACCTGATGAGAATGGTTACTATACTTTTGATAGATTATTATTCCCATGCTATAATAGCGAATTCTATGTAAGACAACCAGATGGTTCTGAAGTTAAGATTACAAAGTTTAAGTGCAAGATATTTTATTTTACATTGACATATCAACAAAAAACTGTTGATATTATTTGTGATTCTCTAAATGTATCTGTTTTCAACTTGCAATCAATGATTGATAAGAAAAAACAACGTTCATCTATGCCTAATAATTTTAATAGAAATCTTAATAATAAGGATTGTTATATTATTAATATGCCAAAGGTTAATATAACTCATTACCCATTTGCGTATGCAACTACAAATCCTCCATTTTTAAGATTAGCTCCTATTGAATATACTAAATTAGGATCTACTGCATATTTACAACCAGCTGATAATATTCAAATTAGGGTTAATGAGACTCAAGAGAATATTGAGAAGCTAAAAGCTGATACAGTTAAATTTAATATTTTCCCATATCTTAAAATATTTAATGCAGATGGAACCAAAATATTTAACCCTGTTAGTGGCACTTTTAGTAGTGACTTAAATGCTAAAATAGAAGGAGCATCTATACCGTCTAATAAAAATGCATATATAGATAGATATTCTAATAATGGTCTAGGTATATATGATTCTAATAGTAAACAATATGTATCATATAATGCTATGCTAAATAGATCTAGAACAGATAGACGATCTTGTTTCAAGAGTATTAAAGTTGTTAAAACTCCTGGATATGATGACTATATGTACAGTACAGGCAGTGATGATACTATTGATAATATTTCATTTGGAATGAATATTCCAGATGTATTTGAAAACTTCCCATTAATGGAATGCTCGGATTATGTATTAGTCCCAAATTCTACTGAATTTTCAGGTACTGATTTAAATTGTAGTAAACGTCTTAAATTTAAATTTAGTGAAAATTTACTGGATAAAGGTTATACAACTCCATTAGCTGGATTTACAAAAGGTGATGCTCCTCCTAAATTTAATGGTATATCTTTATACTGTGATAATTGGGATAGTAATGATCCTTTAAGCACTCTAACCTATTCAGATGGTAAATATATCATTATGAATGATAGTGCCAGACTTCTTATATCTCCATTTGATACAGAATTCTATGCTAAAGATGGTACACTTATTGACAAGATATTTGCATATAAAGCTCCTATCATGTATAATAAAAATATTAAAACAGTTAGAGTACAATCTCAGTATGAAATGGGAACTCAAGCATTAGAGAAGAATGGTGTTATATATCCATTAATCAGTTTAAATTATACATATCCATATGCTTACCCTAAGGGATATGATGATGAGGATGAACCAATAACTCCAGGTGAACCTGCAGCTCCGATGAAATATATTATCGATAAAGATACTATTATTGCACCATACCCAGGAAAATATTGTACTAGTGCGTTTAATGGACAAACTCCTGTATTTGATGCAGATAGCGATCTTACTAGATTCGAAAAATATATTCGCATTCTATGTCCAGAAGATCATACTAAGTTAGGTACTTATGAATTTAATAAATTCCGATTACCATTATATAATTTAGATGAGACTAAGAAGTATAACTACTCTAAGAAGGTATGGGAGCCTGTGGGCGCTACTACTCTAGATGATGTACGTACTAGAAACTTGTATCCAGATGAAGTATTACTTGATAGTTTAAGATTTAGCTAAAATATTATGAGGAAAATTGTAATTTAATTTTTTTATAAAGGAGAACCTTATGGATAATCATCAAATCGTTGAGACTCTTGATAATATCATTAAGGATATCACCAAAGCAAAAAATGCCCTAAAAGCTAATAATGTAACATTAAAGTCTAATGCTACAATTTCATTAGCTGACGAAATTAATAGTGTTCCAGATTCCATTAAAGCTTCTAGTTCATTAGAAGGATTCAATGGTGGACAAAATACCCTTAAAGGTGGGTTTATTTACCCAAATAGTGATAATGTTAGAGAATTAAATGATAGTAATACTACAGTGGTTAAGGCAGAAGAATATGAAGTACCGACAGATAAATATTTGAATCTAACTTTCCCAACTCCAGGTATTGTTAATTCTCTCAATACAACTGATGTAATCAAATTTAGATATAATGGCAGAATGTCTGATATCTATTATACAGTTTTAAATGCTTTATATAGGACTTATTTAAAGCATAGTCTATCATTTGACTATAATGACGCTACAGTTAAGCAAGTAGAAAATCGTAAGATTAAAGTCCTATTGAAGAAAGGGCATCTTACTGTAGAAAATGGTGTATATAAATTTGGTGAATTTGTATTCCCTTCTTTTAATACAGACTTCTATGTAGCTAAAAATGATGAAGACAAAGAAGGTACATTGATTACTAACTTTGAAATTGATAGATTCCACTTCTCTTTAAATTACCGTGGTAAAGAACTTAATATCAAATGTAAGAAACTGATTGTAGATCTAGACTTCGCTACTCAAATTATTAAGAAAGAAATTTCTGGTCATGAAGGTTACCATTATATAACAGATGATAGTGAGAGACTTAAATACTATGATCAACGTGATGATAAAGACTGTCATATCATCTATTTACCAGAATTCGATGTTGAATATGCAGCTACTGAGTATGCTTATAATGGTCTTAGCTTAGATGCTAACGTTGAATCGTGTTATAATACACAAATCCGTACAGAAGAAAACGATACTAATAAAACTTTATTAGAATCGCCTGCTCATATTGCAAATATCTTACGTCTAGTTAAAGTCTATAATATGGATGGTACTAAGATATACAATCCTAAGACGAAGGCATTCGAAAATGCAGAGACTAGTGAATATACAACTGGATATGGATATACACCAGATGATAATATGATCGATAAAGATGAATATTATAAAAATACTAATAATGTAATGATGCTTGATGGGAATGGTAAGAAAGCTCTCAACTATAAAGAGTACATAGCTAAGAAGGAAAAAGATACTAAAGATATAATGCAAGCGCTCACTGTAAATAGAGGATATACATATTATATGATGGATGACTCCATTCCACCAGAAATGATTAGATATGTCGATGAAAATATGTATATCCCATTATATCAAAACTTCCCAATGGCTAAATTACTAGAAGGTGCTCTTCGTTTAAGTAAGAATTCTATTACCAGAGACTCTATTAATGCATATAATGGCGTAAATTTTGAATTCGATGATGAATATTCAAAAAGTAGAGCTGATGTGTACCCATTCATTACAAACTGCGCATTCTTTAACTCTGATAGAGTTGAATATAATGGAATTAGATTATATGTAAACTCTGACGATGTAGTACGTGAGAATGGAGTAAAATACACTATTCTTAAAAATGCAGTAAATACATTGGTATCTCATTATGACGTAAAGATTTATAATAAAAATGATCAAGATGCGATTATTGGTAATAATACTGGATTGATTGAAAATATCAAAACTAATGCGGCTCCATTAGTATACAATGAGAATATTAAAAGCATCAAAATTGTATCTGATGGTAAAAAGCATGGGGTACTAAAGTCTCTACTAGGTTATGGTATGATCTATCAAGTATTTGATGCAACAAAAGTACCTGAAAAGCCTACAACCCCAATGAAGTATATCTTAGATAAAGATTCTACTATTGAAGAATCTAAATCTGTAACGTATAAATCTAAATGTCGGTATAGTACATTTATCTTAGGACCATATACTACTGATGAAATGGCACAATATGTAGACAAATTTGTTCATGTATTAGTACCAGAAGATCATCCTGGTCTAGGTAAATATAGCTTCTGTAAATTCCGTTTACCATTGTATAACTTAGATGAAACTAAGAAGTACAATTACTCTAAAAAGGCATGGGAACCTGTTAATGCATTAACAGCTGACAGCACTTCTATGGAGGATTTATATCCTGATAATATCGCAGAAAATAGTTATCCATTAGAAGTATTCCAAAACAATCAAGGATTCTCTACAGAACCATCCGGTAATAGTAATAATATGGAAGAATACGATCACTTATAATTAAAGGAGGCAATAATCAATGTCCGAAGCTTTTAATCAAATTATTCAAACACTAGAAGCTATTAATGGGGATATTAAATCTGCCAAAGATACTTTAAAAGAAAATAATGTAAAGTTAGACTCTAATTCTACTTCTACGTTAAGTACTGAGATTAATAAAATTCCTACTGCTATTAAAAAGTCTACTGTATTAGAAGGCTTTAATAACGGTAAGAATACACTATATGGTGGATTTATCTATAATACTGATAGTAGTGAGTTAAATCCTGCCAATTCAGTAATGATAACTGCAGATGAATATATTATCCCTGCAGGAAAAACTATATCTATCGATTTTCCTTCCACTGAGGTAATTGACGATATATATAGATCTAAAGGTGATGCTAACTTAGTAGTTAAAACTGCTGAACCAGTTACGGATATATATAATAGCATATTAAAACCACTATATAAGACTTATGCAGATAAAAGAATGATCAAACAAGAAATCACTAATCTATATACAGTCAATATTCATTTAGATAAGTCTAATATGTCTGGTGATACATTAAACGTTGATGAATTTGTATTCCCTAACTTTAATACAAATTTATACTATAAGAAAGATGGTCAAGACCAAGATACTCTTATTACAAAGATTAATGCAAATAAATTCCACTTCTCTTTATCATCTAAAGGTAGAGGAATAGATATTACTTGTAGAGAATTGGTTATTGATTTAGATTTTGCATTCTTTATTATAGATGCAACTGGTCATAATGGTTATGAAAGTTTAGATAATGCATATTATAACTTTAATAATGATAGAGATGCTCATATTATTAAATTACCAGAATTTAATGTATCATATAGTGGCATAACTGCATATTATAATGGATTAGCTGAATTAGTATATGCTGACAATCCCGGAATGTCTGTTAGTCCTGCAGGCAATGTTCAAATTAGAACTGAAGATGATCCTTATAATATTTCTAAAATGAATGAAGATGCAAATCTAGGTGGTATCTTAAGACTATTTGAAATCTATAATATGGATGGTACTAAGAAATATGATCCTACCACAAAAACATTTGTAGATCCAGACACATTTACTGAAGCTGACGCATCTATTAAATTAATTAAAGATAGAAATGCATATTTCGGTCAGTCTAGTATAATGGCTCTACTAAATAATAAGCCTATTAATTATAAAGAGTATATGGATAAACTTAGTGCAAGTAAAAAAGATGCTCTTGCTAAATTAACTATTAGGACTGGGTATGCATACTTTGCTCAAACTAATCCTATCAAAGCTGATCTATTTAGATTTGATGACTATAATCAACCTCCAATATATGAAGGTTTTCCACTTCTCTATGTAGATGAAGACGTTATTAAGTTTAACAGAAACTCTGGCTCTCAAGGTAGTGGCAAAATCATCGGTAATAATGAGGTTATATTTACATTCACCGATATTCAAGATGACCCTGTAAAACACAATCTCCCTCTATTAGGAATCTGTGCTGCTGATCCATATGGTAACCCTGTTACATTCAATGGTATCAGTTTACAAATAAATGGAAGTGGATACGATGAAAATCGTAATGGTGTGACATATAAACCATTAGCTAATTCAGCTAATTTACTTGCATCTCCATTTAATACTAGATTTAAAGATGGAAATGATTATAATTTAGAGAATGTATATACATCTAAAGCTCCATTGATATATAACCAAAATATTAAAAGAGTTTTGATTAAATCCTATCCTGACCGTAAAGGCGAATTAGAATGTTTAATCGGTTATGGTTTAATCTATTTAACAATAGATCCACAATATGATAAACCTGAAGTTCCAGCAACTCCAATGAAATATATCATTGATAATGAAACTTCTATTGTTAGATCTCAATCTAAACTATATAATACTACAGTTAACTCATATACATACGTTTTAGGTCCTGCATCTACTGATGAATTGGCTAAATACTATGATAAATACGTTCATGTATTATGCCCAGAAGATCATCCTAAATTGGGTACATATGAATTCTGTAAATTCCGTTTACCATTATATAACTTAGACGAAACTAAGAAGTACAATTACTCTAAAAAGGCATGGGAACCTGTAGGTGCTACTACTGATGATAGCCTTGCACTTGATGCAATCTATCCTACAGAATATGCTGAAGCTAGAAGTAATGGTAAAGAACCACAAGTTTATACTAACCCTGGATATGAATTGAATCCAATCTAATAATATTCCCAGAAGAGGATTAACCTCTTCTGGGTTTTCTTTTACAATATAGTAATGAAAGGAGAATTTATTATGAAGAATACAAAAGACTTCACTGAGCTTCTTAAGAAAACTTTCAGACATATTGGTGCTGATATTAATGCTCAAAGACCTGCAACTTTAGCAGATCAAACAAACATTACTTTTGTAAAAACTATTGATATTGATAAGACTGTAGTTAATCAATGTCAGGGATTTACCTATGATCCTACAAGTAAAAGATTCATTTTAGCATGTTGTAATGCTGATAACTCTAAGCAACGTATCTATGAATTAGATATGGATATGAATGTAGTTAAGTTCACTGACTTTGAGGGTGTAGATAAACTTGGTCATGTTAATACATTATTCATGGATGGTGAGATCATTAGAGCTACTAATGGTGCTGCTAATGGTACACGTATTTATAATATTAACCGTAATCATTTAGATGAACTTGTATTAGGTGAGTTTAATGACTATCCAGAGAAGTGTTTTAATATCGGTAAAGATATAGCTGGCTCTGGTAGATATGTATCTATAGTTCCTGGAGCTGATAGTAAATCCCGTAAAGTTAGAGTGTATGCTGATAATACTATGACTACTAAGACTGAGTATATCGTGCAAGTAGATGAAACTAATGTGGATTCTAATGGTGCATTCTTTAATGGTGATACTATCATCTTTGCAGTAACTAGACGATTAATTGAATGCCGTTTAATTGGTAATCAATTCAAGGTTATTAGAGAAATTGAAATGGAGCCATACTGTGAAATTGAAGACTTTACTTACGTTAATGGGGATATCTACATGTGTGCTAATTCTCATGATTACGTTCGTATTTATAAGTATTCTGCTAAAAGGTCTTACTATAATCACATTAATAATGATTTTCTTAACAATGGTATTACTCTAGGTAACCAAGTTGGATATCATGGTAAAGCTACAGATAACTCTGTACGTGTAATTGCTAAGATCAATAAGAACGATAACTTAGAGCTTGGTGATAAGAGATCTATCACTACCGTAATAGGTAAAGAATTAAAGCATTATAATGGTGCTAACTCTTATACTGTATTGACTACAGCACACTATAACTCTGCTATCTATAATAAAGTTACTATGGATGAAAAGCTTAAAGCTATTACTGACAGATTAACTGCATTAGAGAATAAATAAATCCAGTAACTTTATTACCCCTAAACATTAGAGTATAAGACAATTATTACTCTATAGGAGGTTACTATGGGTATGAAGAATGTGGGAGCTTTCTTGAAAGAGGAAGGAACTTCCCTTATATTTAAAGGGGATGGAGAACTGGTATTCTACATCCCTGAGAATTATTTTAGAAATGATGGGCATATGAAATATGCCGAAGAAGCTGGTGAATATGTAAACACTTTAGGATTATTCTCCTATGAAGTATTTGACTCCAAAGGGAAATCCATCTATGGTGTTAAGTTATTCAATCACCCAGTTCTTATATCTACAATGCCTTCTTCAATAGAGAAGGTTAAAGACTATGTATTAGATAAGAAGATTCCAGTTCCTGTAGACTATCGTATCTTGAAGTTTAAGAAAGATGATGTAGTTATAGTAAACACTGGGTCTCCTGAAGATATTACTAACGTAGAGAATATGTTTAGAATCTTTATGATTACTGGTAATATCCCTAATGTAATTGCATATGATAAATTACATGCATTCTTAATGGATTCCATTAAATTCAATGGTTCTTCTTTTGGTATCTCTGCACAGATGTTTGGTATCCTAGTATCTGAGCTATGTAGATCCGTTAAAGATGAGTCTATCCCATTCCGCTTAGCTAAGGAAACAGATATGCATAAGTATAAACCATTATCAATTAAGATGGTACCTAAGTATATTTCTGCATTTACTGCATTGACATCTGAAAACTGGGATGATGCGGTAATCAACTCCATTATCAATAAAAACAAAGTTGATTCGCCTATGGAAAAGATCCTTATGCAATAGCCATAATTAACATATGAATAAAAGTTTAAATAGTATCCATATCGGATTCGTTTATAACTATTATTTAAAATCTATTAAGGAGGAAATAAAAGATTATGATTGGTACAAAAATCATTCTTGAAGACCAAAGTTATATTCCCTCTCTGAATATAGCCGACTCTACAACAAAACCGATTGTATTTGCTGGTTTTACTTCGGACAAAGGGACTGAAGAATATACTAAATGGCAAGGCGACGATTTCTTTGACCAATATGGTGAAATCTCTTTTGCTCGTCATGGTCAACCTTTACTCCAAGCTGCTAACGTAATTAACAACGGCGGTATCGTTTATGCGAAACGTGTCGTTGACCCTACTTCTCGTTTAGCTATGCTAGGTGTAGTTGCTCACGTAAAAGAAATTTCCCGTCAAGAATCTCGTATTAAATTCGATCCTTTGACTGGATCCCCTATTACTAAAACAGATGGTTCTTATGTAACTGAAGACTTATACTGGAAAGCAGTAGATGTTGCATCTATTACTGATCCTGCACAACGTCCTACTTATACTAAAGACGAAGCTGGTGTAGATGGCATTGCTGCTATGTATAAAGTTTGTCAAGTAAACTACTCTGTAGAAACTTTGGAAGCTGAAGAAAACACTCATGGTAACGATTACGTTGCAACTTCCAGAGCATTCTATGAAAAATTCAAAAATAAAAAAGATAACAAATTCCCATTGTTCTTAATCTTAGACAATGGTCGTGGTGTATCTCAAAAGAACGTTACTATTTCTCTTGATTCTACATTATCTCGTTCTGCACAATCTGCACGTTATGTATTAGATATCGATGAAAATAGCAACACATTAGAATCTATTGTATTCTCCTTGAACCCTTCTGAAGTTGAAGCTGGATACAACTTATTCTTTGATTCTGTAGTTAAACGTACTTCTAAACAAGTTAAATGCTTTGGTTATGAAGACCAAATGCAATTATTCTATGCTAAAGTAGCAGCTATTGCTGGTATTTCTGAAACTCGTTTACGTGAATCTGATATCATTGGTGCTCGTACTTGGAAAGGTGAAGTATTCAAAAACTTCGAAGTACTAGAATCCACTAATGATGGTGTAGCGACTGTTAAACTTGATAGCTTTGCTGGTCATCCTTTGACTGGTGGTTATAATGGTGATACTTTCGGTACATCTCCAATCTCCAACTATAAAGGTGTAACTGATTCCACTTCTGTATATGCTACAGAAATGGCTAAAGTATACAATGGTACTTTCAATGATGATATCTATGATATCGATAACAACCCAATCGACGTTGTTGTTGATGCTAACTATCCTCATATTGTAAAACGTGCTATTGAAAACCTTTGTTCTTTCCGTCAAGACGTATTCTATTTCCGTGATATGGGTACTAAAGGTCTTACTAACCTTCTTGCAATCAAGAATGCTAAGACTTTGAATACTGGTGGTAATAGCCGTTACGTTGCGACTTACTTAATTTATCAGTTCTTTC
>ENA-OWLL01000108-OWLL01000108.1-metagenome-genome-assembly--contig:-NODE-108-length-21964-cov-11.221461_pt1 | contig 21964 bp, 21 predicted proteins | sample MGYA00245347_ERZ651098 | MGnify/ENA primary metagenome ERZ651098 (study PRJEB26857, sample SAMEA4031767) | metagenome | biome: human; feature: oral; material: saliva | place: Philippines | collected 2014...
TGTATCTATCATACCCCCCCAACATATCTGCCAAACCGACAAATAAACCAATACTCAAGCAAAAAGAAAAAAATAGAGGTTTAGAAACTTTTGTGTTACCAGTATAAAACCATGCAAGAATGGTTGTTATTACGAATAATATAATATAATATGCCATTACAGATATTTATATAATTTATTTACTTCACTTGAATTATCTACAATGTGTGACTCAAGATACATTCTATAAGAATCTTGTAGACTTGGATTATTTATAAGTTCTATGACTGCATTAGCAACAGCCTTCCCACTCATTTCACATATTGTTCCATTCTTACCGCTTTCAAATTGATCACCAACAGTAGAAAAGTTTGTTACAACAATAGGCTTACACAATATTTTCGCTTCATCCAAAGCGATAGACTTCCCCTCAAACCGAGAAGGATGAACTACAATATCAGATAAACTTATATATGGATAAGGATTACTCTGGATTCCAACAAGTAATATATTATCATCAAGCCTCTTATCAGTTATGAATTTTAAAAGGTCTTCCTCTAAAACTTTTCCAATAAAGACCCACTTAAATTTAATACCATTCCTCTTAAGAATATCAGAAGCCTCGATTGCAAAATCAAAGCCTTTCCCTCGACAAATATGACCAATAGTACACAATATTGTATTTCCATCAGCCTTCATTTGATCAATTTGTACTTTAAAATTGCCTATCGATTCTAAAGACTGTCGCCTTATCATAACAGGAGAAGAAATATTCTCCATAATTGAAACTTTTTCTGCACAGTTGGGGAAAAAATTCTTTAAAGAATCCACACAAATCTGAGAAATCGTAAAGATATGATCAACTAAAGGATAGTATTTTTTATCCGCATTATAATAGAAGGGCCACTTAGAATAATCGCTATGAAAAAAAGAAACCTTTTTTGTTGCAGACAACTTATTAACCACATAATAAAGCAATTGTTGTCCTCCATAATCAACAATCAGATCATAATGTACATCCGAGACAACAGGCATCATCTTTGCAATTAATTCACTAGCCAAAGACCTAGATACGTGTGAAAGTATCAAACGCAATAAAACACCTAAACATAAGAGAATATGCCCATGCACCAATAACCATCTAACAGAAGAGAAGCCACCCATAACATGTTCAATAACTGGGCTATAGATAAGCTGTATATTTTTAGGAAGATAGTCTGAGAAAACATCTCCTTCTTTACAACAAAGTAAAAGTGATGTCTCGTATTTTTCTGTATCCCATGCATTAAGGAGACTAATCATACTTTTCGATACACCTCCAGACTGCAGACTTCCTATGATAAAAAGAACTTTCTTCTTCATACTCTATATTATTATAACTCAAAGGAACACTTTTGTGGAAACTTTCTTTCAAATAACTGTATTATTTGGGGCTTTAAGGCCTGGTAATCATTATAATCACACCGAGAAGAATCATTCAAACAGAGTGATTTAATATTAATATTAAACATTTCCTTTTCAAGCATTCGTAAGTTATTTTGTTCAAGCTGAATAACTTTTCTTGCCTCAATATAATTAACAGGATAGAACTTATTTGAAGCAAGCTGCCAATAACGGAAGAAATAATTATTTAGACTTACTTCTTCACGAAACTTAGTACAACTTTTGGCTAACATCTCTCCCTCTTTACTCCACGCCTCCTCATATACAGATTTTAAAAACGCTTTTTCATTGTGAGGGGTATAGAAATGCTGAAATTCAGTTCGTCTAAAAAGACGTATCAGATAGGCTTGCAAACAATATTTCCATCCTAAGTAACTTCCATACCACCCTTTAGGATTGGCTTTAGTTACCTCTTTTCTATTAAAATGTGCATTAACAACCTGAGTATCACAAAACTCCATAATATTTATTCCCCACCCATCAATGTCAGGGAAATAACAACGTGGAGTGAACACATGTTCAAACGGTGCATCACATGGTAGACCGTTCTTAAAATAATATTCAGGAACAATTGGGGCATTAATAAACATATCATCGTTAAATACGACAAAATGTTCACTTAACCCTGGAATACGATAAAGATTATTCTCGATAGTGTTTGCCTGAAAGGTTGGAAGATATTCATGAGGAATAAAATCCTTATGATCTACATAAGAAAGTTTAGGATTATCCCAATTCAGCCATTCAGGCTTTTGGTTATCCGCTACAAAATAGACATGATGTACCCATGGGGCAAACTCTTCTACTGCTCTAAACCAATATTTCAGAATGTCCCAATCTCTATATCGTACATCAGCATTCTGAAAAGGGGTACCTTTATATAGTGCTTTCTTCTTCTGCCATTCAATATCAGAACCGTCAACCCAAAAAATAACAAAGTCAATATTCATCATAATACCTAACCAAATATATATATTGAATATTTTAGCTTACCTATATAATTAGCACAAACTAAACTAATTGATAATACAATTATAAATAATATCCATGGTGCACATATAGGATTAAACATAATAAGGTTACTTATTGAAGAAAAATAACAAATAGCTATCCAAATAAATGTATGATGAAGAATATATACCCCCATTGAGTTACGATCTAAAAACAAAATCCATCGTGGAGGAGAAGAGTTTCCCATATAGCTATGTAATCGCTGAAAGACATTATATTTACCCAAGAATATACCAATAAAGAAAACATAAAGCCATGGAACAGTTCTATTTATAGAGAAAAACCAAAGACGATTTAATATAGGATTATCGCACAAAAAGGTAAGAAGAAATAAAAGAGCGATTAATACTATAAAGGAAAAACACCCTAATTTTCTCCAAACTGTTTTTGTCAAGGCAGCAAAAAGAAAACAATTAAATAGCATCAACAAAAACCAAAGATGAGCAATACCGCCAAATAACTGTTTCCAATAAACGGATGTATAAAAAATGAGATAAGTAATCAAAGCCCATATACTATAAGGAAGAATAAGTCTTAAAAACTTCCTCTTAATTAACTCTATATTATCATTGTATTTTGATAGTTGAAATACTCCATGCCCATAAAGATAACCTGAAATAACGACAAAGAGTGATAAACCTATTGTACTAAGAATCCGAGGCGATATATAATAATTATATGGCTGCGATATAGCTCTTAAGAAAGGCCATACTCCTAAATTATAACAATAACAATGAAATAAGACTATCATTAGCATTGCAAATACTCTGAAATATATGATAACATAATCTCTCTTCATATCATTAAAAAATAATTAGTTTGATATTTAGTCAACAAGAATCTAATAATAGAATCATATATGATATTCTGTTTGAAGTTTTATAAAATAATCTTCAAGCAAACGAGCATGAATATCTTTCTTTGGATTATTATACCAATGATCTGGTGAAATTACAATCTTATTCTTATTCTCTGCAAGATATTGTGCCCACCAGCTCAATGTACTGTTAGATATAATAAAATGCTTACAAGAATACATCATCCTAAATGTTTCCCATAAAGGATTACCCTGCGGTTCATAAAAACAAGGAGCTTTAATATGAATATTCTTTTTAACCCACTCAATATCGTTCGAACAAAAGAAGAAAACAGGATTTTCAACCTTATCCAAAATCAAATTTATAGCTTCTGTATAGTACTTCTCATCGCAAACATAAAAGTCTTTTCTAAACTCATCACTTAAAAAATCTCCCCTCCTTATATGTACACACACAGAATTATTTTTTTTAATAACATCATAAAGTTCACGATTTGAATCTAAAATTTCATGCTTAGGAGTGAACTCTCTTTGAAGAATAGGACGTATATCATTAAAAAAGAGCGAATTTTCAAATTTACCATAAATAATTAAATTCTTAGAACTTACATTGTAAGGTAAAGGGTCATTTTCCCAATACTCAGAGTATAAAAGACCGATTTTTCGAAATATCGAAAACCAAAAACCATTCGTATTAAAAAATATTCTACAGAATCTATAAATCAAAAATGTCATTAACTGAAAAAATGTTCCATAATTCAGTATTAAATTTCTATTATCTGTAGAATAAGGAAGAACTGAGAAATCTTCAAAAGTATCTTTGTATCCTTTCTCATCATTTCTTTGATTGACCAAAGAGAAATTAAAAATAATTTTTTCTTTCTTATTCCGTTGCTCCCATAATTTTCGCATAAAAGCATATTGGAACATTTGATTACCTGTCCGACCTGAAAAATAATTTGCAATCACAATCTTAATATTTTAATGATATCTCCTTTTTAGAAAATATTTATTTACAAAATAAGCAATAGGAAACAAATGGTTTGTCAACAAGAAAATATAAAGAACATCAACCACAGATTCACATTGACTATAAATTTTATCAAAATTACTACGTTGTATTATCTCAGAAGTTTCTTTCCTACATTTCAAATACGATAATATAAAAGAGTTGTAAAATCCCCATATTACAGAACGCTTTGTTTGAAGATTTGTATTGATTTTAATTTCTTCCTCAGGGACATTAAGATCTCTCAAAATCTTTGTTTGCCATTCTATAGAACATTGTCTTTTCTCATATAAATTTGGGATATACTTTGGTGTATGTGACTCAGAAGCAGTATTAATTGTCCAGATATAAAAGGAGTCTTTTGCTAAATAAACCCTTTTAGAATGTAAAACATTCTCCACACAAAACTTCCAATCGTCATCATAATCCACGAATGCTTCAAAATAGATGTTATTTTGTTCTATGATATGAGAAGAGAAAATACAATTCCAAATCGAATTTGGGACATTAACTTCTTGCTGTAAAGGATATTTTATTGGAAATTTACGTCCTCCAATGTAAAATCGAACTAAGCTATTTATCGCATTAGAATTACAGATTTCATCTAAAACAATTCTATTTTGTTTCTTTAGTTGTCCATCTTGACAGACTGTAACATCGCTAATTAATGTATCACATTTGTTTTCCAGCATCAGTTTTATGAATGGCAAATATGCGCGCAGTACGAAATCATCTTGATCACAAAATGTTATAAACGTGCCTGTGGCAAATTTCAGACCATAGTTTCTAGCAGAAGCTATTCCTCCATTTTCTTTTGTTACGAATCTAATTTGCTTTATTTTTTTTGCAAGTTCCTTACAATATACCAAACTATCATCAGTTGAGCCATCATTGACAAGTATTATTTCTATCTTATCGATAAGTTCTTTATTTTTATCAATAATACTATTAATAAGTTTAGAGAGATAATGTCCACCATTATACACTGGAATTATCACAGAAAGTAGAATCTCGTTCATTTCAATAATCTTAAATTAAAATATATTTTCACATAAACAGCTACCTTCTCCTACTTAAAAAGAATATAGAACTTATTTTTTTGCGAACCTGTAATTTGTAAGATGCATTCAACAAAAAGTAATAAGACAATATGCTTATAGACAAAGTTGACGAAACACTTACAACTATGAGTCTTATCCATCCACTTTGCTTAAACCATAAACTGCAGAGTAACGTCAAGGATATACATATTAATGCCATCATAAAACACGGCAAAACACTTTTCCTATAAAACTTAGATATTTTATACTCAGAAATATTCTTCTTTAATATAAAAATGTATAGGTTTGATTTAATTAATTCAATAACAATTAGAACTATAAAAGGAACTAACGGACTATACCCTGCTTTAAGAAAAACATAAGTTGCAGGAAGTGATAATAACATCAAGAAACCATCTTGTATCGCATAAAGCTTATTTTTTCCTGTAGCAACAATACCATAATAAATTGGTGAAAACAAAACTGCTATGATACAAGTCGACAATTGTAATTGGCAAAAAATAACAGTCCACTCAGGAGGATTCTTAAGCCATAATGTTACAATAAAATCACCTTCAAAAAAGAATGGCATTGATAATAATAGCATTAAAGAAAAAGAAAAATTAGAACTATCAATTATAAGATCTTGCATCCTATCATAATCTTTAATAGAATAACATTTAGTGATAACCGGACGAACAGAAATCATAAAGTTATTAGCAAAACCACGTACAGTTGCATAAATCGTATTTGAAAAACCACAGGCTGCATTTATAGCAACAGAGAAAAAAGTATTAAGTAATATATTTAACCCTTGTTGTTTTATTCCAAAACAAAAATTATTAAACAAATCCCATCCTGAAAAGGTTAATAAAGGTTTCATCACCTCTTTGTCAATCTTCCAAGAGAAAACACACTCCTCGAAATGACGTTTACAATATATCCAGTATATTAACTGAATAGTAACTCCTGTTAATGAAATTAGTATGGCATACGCTACCAATTTATCCATAGGAACAACTATTACAAGATAACAAATTAATAACTTCAAAAATGTATCAAGTATTCCTATATACGCAAAGATAGATATTTTTTCATGTGCAATAAGAGCAGCATTATAAGGGGTCTGTACGAAAGTCAGAACTGTTGAAAGGATAGAGAACTGATACACTATCATCGCAGCATTTTCGCGACCAGGTGGGATTGACAATACATTTATTACTAACCAAATACCAACTGTTTCCGCAATAAAAGCAAAAAGAACAGCAGAAATCAAGTTGACATTCAGAGAAGCTGAAAAGGTTTTTTTTAGACGTTCTAGATTACCTAATGGTATTTCGTATGCAAGAAAACGAGAAGTCGCACCAGCCATAGCACCTCCGATAAAGGTAAAAATAGAAACTATACCACCAACAACCTGATAAGTACCGAGATCATCAACCCCCAGTACTTGAAGGATTACACGTGACGTATAAAGAGATACGACAAGATTAAATAGCATTCTTACATATGTAAGTAGTGTATTTTTTGCTATCGTTTTATTTGAAGAAATAACTTCAGACATATATGAGAATTTTTCTAATATCTAAATAATGCTATATTAAATATTACAATTATGAAATAAACAGTACTACAATGCTCTTCTGCACTTATATCTGAGCTTAAAACATATTTCATTATTTTGAAACAATAAGAAAGTAATATTGCAATACTACATAAACATACTTTGCATACCAACAACAAAAATATTTATTTATATGAAGCATTGACCATCTTGGAATATATTTCTTTAACCTATGTACCCACAAAAATCTTAAAGAATTAACACCAGACCATTGCAAAAACTTACTAATCCACTTTAAAAGCTTTATTCCTCTATATAAAAGATAAATAAAGATAGTCTTCCCAAAGTCCAAAATAATTCTAATATATAATTTATAGCATGTTTTATGGTTGTATTTTAGATTAAATTAGAAAAAACAAAAGATACGTAAAGTAACCGGTTTAGTTAAAAGAGAAAATATAATCTCCTCCCTGCAAACAACAAATAGTATGCAGGCTGACAACTATTACGGTTCCTCCACATAAGAACAAAACACAAAAACAAATAGACGTGGTACAGTAACTATCGTTAGTTAAAACTATCAAAACTGTGTTGGTCAATTCAGTAGATGGTTTCGCTCGCAGAATCTTTTTGTTAATAGTTCTAATATCCCTTTATTAATGGTACAAAATTAAATAAAAAAATTGAGAAAAGGAAAATATTAATAGAATAATTACCGAGCAATTTCTTAAAAAGGAAGAGAAAGAGGGATTATATCCTAAACGAAGAAAAAAGATAAGATTTCCATGGTTTGAAGAAAAATCACTATCTTTGCAACAAAATAATAAGACTATAATGAAAAGATTTATCCTGATTACCACTATCCTAATGGGCGTAATAACAAGCTGTCACGCCCAGATCTTCACGAAAAGCAAGGCTAACCACATTGGTCAGACTGTAAAAGAAGGATATGACGATGTCAAAAAAGCTATTGTACAGAACACCAAACCTTCTGGTGAGCATACAATATGGGACATCTATGCTGCACCAAAAGTTGGTCTCAACCTGTCAGACTTACCGGGTATTGACGGACAAATGAAATTAGGAGTTGTAGCTGGGGCGTATGTAGAAGTATTCGTGACCAAGAATATTGGTATTGACGTGGAAATGGGATATAGTCGACAAGGCTCATCTGGAGTTTACAATACCGCTTACACAACAGATGCTTTAGGGAATGTTACCACCTCAAGAGTTGGACCTTACGACTACCGATTGGATTATATCAATATAAACTACCTTGTCCGCTGGTACCCTTGGGCAGACCTCACATGGAGTTTTACCACAGGTTTACACATGGCACGATTGGTCAGTGCCCATAGTAAACTAAAACATGGGGAGGATATTAACATCAAAGATGATATCCATAGTGGTGATGTAGCCATTCCTTTCGGCGTAAGTTATGAATGGAAGCAATGGCAGCTAGAAGCCCGTTACAATTTATCATTCAGAAAGTTAGCTACAAGTGATAAAGCAAAACTTATGATGGGTAACGCTCGTAACAGTATGGCTGAGATCACCTTAGGATATAGAATAAAAGTCTTTTAAGGGATGAAAGTTTCTCGCTCTGCCCTCTTTGACTTTTAGAAACAAACGTACTTTTACCCTTTCACTTTTTTACACTATTACTTTCTTACTGGTGCTGGACTGTAGCACCAGTGGAGTTAGCGTGCAGCACCACCGGTGCTGGGCTGCCGCACAAAAACAAAAGAGCACTAATTGTAACACATCAATAAAACTATTAGAACCTAATACTATACCTCTCAAAAATACTATTTGGAAGTATGATATAAGCCTACACAGGTTTCGGTCAACACAGTATCCTTAGCAGAAAATAGGAGCACATTTAAATTTCCTGTCATTCCTATCACCATTTTATGCATCACAACGCACTGGATAACAACACCTTATACGAAATGTTAAAAATGACAGCAAATGAAAATAAAAAAGGATTAGGGGGTTAAGGCAACTATAATAATGGAATACCAAAGCCGTTATACCCGAAAAGACAAGCATCTATACCCATAATTATAAGCCTTCTGGTGCGTGAGGCAAAAAATAACTAAAGAAGGCTGAATTCCAAATGAGGAACCAGCCTTAACTCATATCTAACTAAGAATAATGGGCAATTATAAAAAAGAATATAATGCTTTACTTTATATCAACAGCCTTAAACCTATAAGTATCAATATCTTTAAAGCCATTTAAGAAAGCCCTAGCATCCATTCGTTTTTTTCCAGAAGCCTGTAATTCAAGAAGTTCCAAAAGGTAGTCTGCCGTGTTTACATAAAGCTGGTTCTTACGTACGACAAGAGTTCCTATAGCATCCACAGCAGGCTGTTCTGTCTTAGCTGTCTTAAAAATCTTAATGACAACAGGCTTGACATTGCTCTCCTCATTGTACAATTCACTCCACGTACCAGGATAAGGACTTAACCCTCGCACAAAATCATAAACTGTCTTGGCTGACTGATTCCAGTTTATTACACAAGTCTCTTTGAATATCTTAGGAGCAGCATGAAGCACTTTATCCTCATGCCCCTGTGGAACACTTATTTCTTCCAGTATGTGCGGGAAATCAACACCTGTCAAATCCCCCTCTGGTAGTTTAGAAGCAATGAGATCTATTGTCTCCCTCGCTATTTCAGCACCTAAATGCATCAAACCATCATATACATATTCCACATCTGCAGTATCAGGTATAGCAAATGGCTTTTGCATGATAATACGTCCAGTATCAATATCTTTATCCAGGAAGAAGGTAGTTACTCCCGTCTCTGTCTCCCCATTGATTACAGCCCAGTTAATAGGTGCAGCACCACGATACTGAGGAAGAAGAGCAGCATGTACATTGAATGTTCCTAAACGTGGCATAGCCCAGACAACCTCCGGTAACATACGAAAGGCAACTACAACCTGAAGGTCGGCATGATAAGCGCGAAGCTCTTCTATAAAATTCGCGTCCTTCATCTTTTCGGGTTGTAAAACAGGTAGATCATGTTCCAAAGCATATTGCTTGACTGCTGAGGGCTGTAGTTTATCTTGATGACGTCCCACAGGCTTATCAGGTTGGGTAACAACAGCTACGACATTATATCCATTCTCTACCAGACTCTTCAGAGATTCCACTGCAAACTCTGGAGTTCCCATAAAAACGATACGTATGTTTTCTTTCTTCATGCTAAACAATTCATAACTAATAATAATGATTATCCCCTTTCATCATCTCTTCCTATGATACAGTTGCATAGGGTTCCCACCTTACTCTGCACTAAAATCTGCTACTAACTGCCTATACATACTGTATAAACGGGCACGGGAGATATAACCAACTAAATGATTATCCACATTAACAACTGGGAGATATTGCGCTCCTGTCCTGTCGAAAGTCTTCATTACATCCTCCATAGGATCATTTGCCCCTAATATCGCCGCTGGAGGTGTCATCAACTGACTGACATGAAAGCGATGATAAAGCTCTGTTCGGAAGATGATATAACGAAGTTTTGTGATATCTATTTCACCAAGCAGATCACCATTCTCATTAAGAACAGGCATATAGTCATTACGACTGGAGCTGAGAGCATGCACAAGTTGTCCCATCTCCATGTCAGGTCCGACTGATTTAAAATCACGATCTATGATCTTATCCATACTCATCAGTGTCAGAATAGACTTATCTGTATGATGAGTAAGGAGCTTCCCTTGCTTTGCTAGACGCACGGCATAGATACTATGATGCTCAAAGATATTGATGGTCAGATAAGAACTTATCGTAACAATAATAAGAGGAATAAAGAGTTGATAACCTCCTGTCAACTCTGCTATCAAGAATATACCCGTCAGTGGGGCATGCATCACAGCAGCCATCACAGCAGCCATCCCATAAAGAGTGAAGTTTTTCTCTGGAATATAAACACCCAACTGTTCTATATTCCAAAGTCGGGCAAAGAAAAATCCTCCAAATCCTCCAATAAACAAAGATGGTGCAAAGGTTCCACCACAACCACCAGCACCATTTGTTGCACTGGTAGCAAATACCTTTGTCATCATGACAAGCCCTACATAGAGCACCAGATACTTAGTTTGTCCGGCAAACATAGACCCGCTCATCACTTGCATCCAGTCGGTCAATGTCTTCCCTTCAATAAAAAGTCCTAAGCTATCATACCCTTCTCCATAGAGGGAAGGAAAAAGAAAAATGAGTGAAGACAATACCACTCCACCGGTAAGTAACTTTAAATAAGGATATTTAGAGAGTTTACCATAACCATTTTCACACCATGACATCAGTCGCATGAAGTACAAAGACAGGAAACCACACCCAATACCCAACAGAATTGTTGCCGGTACACGTTCGAGACTCCACAAATAGTCCATCTTGAAATCATACATTGCTGAACCACCCGTAAAGAAGTAAGAGAAACACGTTGCCGTAACAGATGACAAAAGAATTGGCAAGAGAGAAGCCATTGTCAGATCGACCATCAGAATCTCAAGAGTGAAAACAAGACCTGCTATTGGTGCTTTAAAGATACCCGACACCGCAGCTGTGGCACCACAACCAACAAGCAACATCAGTGTACGGTTATCCAAATGGAAAATTTTACCTAAGTTACTACCTATAGCAGAGCCCGTCAAGACAATAGGAGCCTCAGCACCTACAGACCCACCAAAGCCAATTGTTATGGCAGAAGCAACGATTGAAGACCAAGTATTATGTCCTTTCAATCGTGACTGTTTTGTAGATATCGCATAAAGAACACGGGTAATGCCATGTGATATATTATCACGCACTACATATTTAACGAACAAACTTGTCAACCAAATACCAATAACTGGATAAAGAAGATATAACCAGTTGATGGTAGCTACTTGGAAACCTGACGTGATAAGATCCTTTATCTCATGAATGATAAAGTGTAGAACATAAGCAGCCAGTGAGGCAAGGAAGCCTACCATAAATGCCAACACCAAAACAAGTTCCCGATCAGATACATGTCGTTGTCGCCATGCGTCCAACCGAGAAACAAAGCTCACATTTGTTGATCCAGTCATCTGCGTCGTTACTCCTACTTTCTGATAATCTTCACCTCACCATCAACGCCCAGCCTTATAATACTTGACGGGGTATGTGGCTTATGTTCCTGACGCCGTGACATACAAACATAGTCCACGCCATCGAGGATCTCCTGAGAAATATCACAGTAATTCTGTGCTGCTGGTTCGCCACTGATATTGGCAGAAGTACTCACAATAGCCTTCTGGAAACGATAACAAAGTTCATGAGAGAAAGGCTCTTTCGTAATACGCATACCGATAGAACCGTCTTCAGCTATCAGATTTGGAGCAAGATTTACAGCACCATCAAGAATCAAAGTCGTCGGTTTCTCAACAGCATCTATTAACTGCCAAGCCACATCAGGGACATGACGTACATAACGCTGAAGACGATTATCAGAATCAACTAAACAAATAAGCGCCTTTGAGTCATCACGACGCTTTAGAGCATACACCTTTGCTACAGCATCAGGATTTGTTGCATCACAACCTATCCCCCACACCGTGTCAGTAGGATAAAGAATTATTCCTCCTTCTCTCATCACCTCAATTGCCTTCTTGATATCGTCTTCCTGTTTCATCTTTGTTTTTTAATAGAAATTCTATTTACGTTATTCTGAAACGCAAAGATAGAGTAAAAAAACGAGAACACAAAACAAAACAAACAAAAAGGGCTGCGGAAATCCGTCAGCCCTATATTCACTTTCTAATTATAAGTTTTAAGCTTTTCATGGGAGTATGCTCGCAAATACCATAATACAAGCAAGCATCTCTGTCAAAGCCTTAAAAACTCTGCCTTTATAGCTCCCAACCTATAGCTGATGCACCAAGGACAGCAGCCGCAGCATCATCGAGCGAACTTACCAAGAACTTTGGCTTGTCCTTAAAGATCTCCAAGGCATTTTCCTTGTAAGAACGTATGATAGGTTCCATTAACAAATCACCAGCCTTTGTCAATCCACCAAAGAAGATAAATGCCTCTGGTGAAGAGAATGCAGCGAAGTCAGCACAAGCTTTACCCAACATTTCACCAGTAAATTCATATACACGCTTAGCCAACTTATCACCACGTCCAGCTGCAATAGAAACATCCAAAGAAGTAATCTTCTCAGGCTTCATATCACGTAACAAAGAAGGTTCATCAGACTCTTTCAGGAACTCACGAGCAGAACGAGCCACACCTGTTGCAGAGCAATATGCCTCCAGGCAACCAGTACGTCCGCAACCACAACTACGTCCATCTTTTCCACGAACCATTGTAACGTGACCTAACTCACCAGCAAAACCATCTGAGCCATAAACCATCTGACCATTGATAACAATACCAGAACCGACACCTGTACCAAGGGTTATCATGATGAAATCCTTCATACCACGTGCCACACCATACTGCATTTCACCCACTGCTGCAGCATTTGCATCGTTGGTAAGACCTACAGGAATATTCAGCTTCTTAGAGAACATATCTGCCAATGGCACAACCCCGTCGTGGCCCCAAGCCAAGTTAGGTGCAAACTCAATCGTACCACGATAGAAATTACCATTAGGAGCGCCGATACCCATAGCACGAATCTGACTAATACCGCCAACCTTTGCTACGATAGGCTTCAAAGCCTCCACACCAGCATCTACGAAATCGTCTACTGTTTTATAAGTTTGCGTCTTTATAGAGTTGGTGGCAAGAACCTGTCCACGCTGATCTACTATTCCAAAAACGGAATTGGTACCTCCTAAATCCAAACCAATCACAAATGGCTTTTCCAAACCTGTTACAACTGGCTTCAAATCTTCTACTACGTCCATGACTTTATAAGTTTTTAGTTTAACTTTTTGATTGGCAAAGTTATGAAAAAAGTGGAATACCACAAAGTTTTGTTTAACTAAATTTGTTTATCTCATATAATTTTTGCAATTTTGCACCCAAAATAACAGGTATGCAATTCCCTATACAAATAGATATACTGGATTTCATTTTTAAGGGTTTACTAATAGGTATAATATCTTCTGCTCCGATGGGCCCGGTGGGTATATTATGCATTCAACGTACCCTGAACAAAGGACGTTGGTATGGCTTTGTCACAGGTATTGGTGCGGCTATTAGCGACACCATCTACGCACTCATCGTGGGATTGGGTATGAGTTTTATTATGAAACCGTTACAGAACCCTACTTATCAGCTTATCCTGCAGATTTCTGGTAGTGTCCTTCTTCTTTTATTCGGCATCTATTGTTTTAAATCGAACCCTATGAAGAAGATGCATCAAAGCAGTAACACAAAAGGATCTATCTTCCATAACGGTCTGACAGCTTTCTTGGTCACGATCTCCAATCCTCTCATTATCTTCTTATTCATGGCAACCTTTGCACAGTTTGCACTTGTACAGCCGGATCGTCCTTTTGAAATGATTGTTGGCTTTGCATGCATCCCAGCAGGAGCATTGCTTTGGTGGTACGGTCTGACATGGTTAGTAGACAAAATCAGAGGTAAGTTTGATGTTAATGGTGTCCTTATAATAAATAAGGTAATAGGATCTGTTGTAATATTGTTTTCCATCATTGTACTTTTAGGCACTATTTTCAATCTTTATCATTTGCCAACAGTAGATGGCTTAATGAAATAAAGAGTAAATAACAAGATTTAATTTATGTTTGTTGCAAAGGAGCTCAGAAAGAAGAGTATAGCTGAATATTTATTATATATGTGGCAGATTGAGGATACAATCCGCGCATACGGCTGTTCACTAACCAGAATCCGCAAAGAATATATTGACCAGTTTCAATATACCGATGAACAGAAAGGGGAAGAAGAAGATTGGTTTGGAGATTTAGTCCGAATGATGAATCAAGAAGGATGTAGAGATGGAGGACATCTTCAGATTAATAAAGTCGTGATGCAAGATCTGACAGAGTTGCACGCAGAGTTGCTACAGTCTTCCAAGTTCCCTTTCTACTCCGCTGAATATTATCGCGTTTTACCTTTCATTGTTGAGCTACGAGGAAAGGCTAAGCGGACAGCAGACAAGATGGCAAGAACCAATGATGAACGTCTGAAAGGTGTTGCTTCACAATTAGGAGAAAGTGAAATAGAAACTTGCTTTGATTTCTTATATGGTGTAATGATGCTCCGCCTACAAAAGAAAGAGATTACTCCTGAGACTGCAAGAGCATTAAAAGAAATCACCACCTTCATCGGAATGCTATCCGACTATTATATCAAAGACAAGACAGAAGGTTTGGACTTTGGTGATAATTAACAGAAACAAACTTAAAAGAAGAAAGGATGAACATATTAGTAACAGGAGCAAACGGTCAACTTGGCAATGAGATGCAACTTGTTTCCAAAAACAGCAAAGAACATTATATCTTCACAGATGTTTGTGATGGATATACGAAATTAGATATCACGAATATAGAAGATATTCGCAACATGGTACAGGAAAATGATGTTAGATGTATCATCAACTGTGCAGCATGGACCAATGTCGACAAAGCAGAGACTGCTGGAAACATCGTCGAAACACTCAATGCTGTGGCTCCTGAGAATCTTGCAAAAGTAATGAAAGAGGTTGACGGACTACTCGTACATATCAGCACGGACTATGTTTTTGGGGGTGATCCATACAATACACCTTGCAAGGAAGATATGAAAGGTACACCAACAGGGGTTTATGGTTTAACAAAGTTACACGGAGAAGAGAAAATTCAGGCAACAGGTGTCAACCACATTATACTCCGTACTGCTTGGCTTTACAGTGAATTCGGCCATAACTTTGTTAAGACAATGATGAACCTTACTGCTACCAAGCCCCAACTAAAGGTTGTATTTGACCAGTGTGGCACACCGACTTACGCAGGGGATCTTGCTGAAACCATCTTTACAATCATCGAAGAACGCCAGTATGAAGGCAAGACCGGCATTTATCATTTCTCCAACGAAGGTGTCTGCAGCTGGTATGATTTTACAATAAAGATTGCCGAACTGGCTGGCAATACTACTTGTGACATTCAACCTTGTCACAGTAACGAGTTTCCTTCACCAGTAAAGCGTCCAGCATACTCTGTTCTTGACAAGACTAAGATAAAGGAGACCTTCGGGATAAAGATTCCTTATTGGGTAGATTCATTGAAAAAGTGCATGAAGAACCTACAGGAACAAGATAAATAACACACAAAATAAATGAACGAAATAGAACGCAGGCGAACGTTCGCCATTATATCTCACCCTGATGCTGGTAAGACAACACTGACAGAGAAGTTCCTCCTCTTCGGTGGACAGATACAGGTTGCGGGTGCAGTGAAAAGCAACAAAATACGCAAAACGGCTACATCAGACTGGATGGATATAGAGAAACAACGTGGAATCTCTGTGTCAACATCTGTGATGGAGTTCGATTATAAGGACTACAAGGTAAATATCCTCGATACTCCTGGTCACCAAGACTTTGCCGAAGACACTTACCGCACGCTGACAGCAGTTGACTCCGCTATTATTGTCGTCGATTCAGCCAAAGGTGTAGAGGCGCAGACACGCAAACTGATGGAAGTCTGCCGTATGCGCAATACTCCTGTAATCATCTTTATCAACAAGATGGACCGTGAAGGCCGTGATCCGTTTGATGTTCTGGATGAGTTGGAAGAAGAACTGAAAATCAAGGTACGCCCATTGTCTTGGCCTATTGGGCAAGGACAGAGATTCAAAGGTGTATACAACATTTACGAACAACAACTGAACCTTTTCACTCCAAACAAACAACGTGTGACGGAAAAGGTGGAAGTTGACATCAACTCTAATGAGTTAGACGAACATGTTGGAGCTGACTTTGCTGAACATCTGCGCAATGATCTTGAACTTGTCAATGGAGTATATCCTGAATTTGATGTTGAAACCTATCGCCATGCAGAGGTTGCACCAGTATTCTTTGGTTCAGCACTGAACAATTTCGGAGTACAAGAATTGTTAAACTGTTTCGTTGAGATTGCTCCTAGTCCACGCCCAACCAAGGCTGAAGAAAGGATTGTTGACCCAACAGAACCAAAGTTCACCGGATTTATCTTCAAAATCACAGCTAATATTGACCCGAACCACCGCAGTTGTATTGCTTTCTGCAAAGTATGTTCAGGAAAATTCCAACGTAACCAGCCTTATCTTCACGTGCGTAATGACAAGACCATGCGTTTCTCCTCTCCTACTCAGTTTATGGCTCAACGCAAGAGTACCGTTGAAGAGGCTTACCCTGGGGACATCGTAGGTCTACCAGATAGCGGTGGAGTATTCAAGATCGGTGATACACTCACTGAAGGTGAGAAAATTCATTTCCGTGGTCTGCCAAGTTTCTCGCCAGAGCTTTTCAAGTATATTGAGAACGATGACCCAATGAAGTCTAAACAGTTCCTCAAGGGTATTGAGCAGTTAATGAACGAAGGTGTGGCACAGTCATTTGTCAATCAATTCAATAATCGCCGTATCGTTGGAACCGTTGGACAGCTTCAGTTTGAGGTTATACAGTATCGACTGGAGCATGAATACAATGCTAAATGTCGTTGGGAGCCAGTACACCTCTATAAAGCTTGCTGGATTGAAGCCGATGATGAGGCTGAATTAGAGAATTTCAAGAAGCGCAAATACCAGTACATGGCAAAAGATAACGAAGGACGTGACGTATTCCTTGCTGATTCAAGTTATGTTCTAAGTATGGCACAACAAGACTTTGAGCACATTCGTTTCCACTTTACAAGCGAATTTTAAACAGAAAATAATAGCAACTGGTGCTTCCACATCTCTCTGTATAGTTTAAACTCCAAGAGAATGAAGGCATCAGTTGCTATTTTTTATCTTCCAACATCAGGTACTTAAGAACACAACAAACAAAAATATTTTTGGAGAAGAAGTCTAGCCTTACTCAACGAGTGTTTAATAAACCACGAAAAAACAATAAACCATTCCGCTAAAAGCTCTTAAGCTTTTTAGGAAAAGCTCCTAAGCTTTCGGGAAAAAGCTCTTAAGCTTTCTGAGAAAAGCTCTTAAGCTTTTTACTAACAGCTCGTAAACATATTCCCAAAGGATGAAATGTTTCTGATGACTTTAGGCAATTATTATTCTTTCTTTTCAATAGGGACACAACACCAACGGGAGACTTTCAGCATAATACCCAGACCTGGGACCTCTTTAAGGAGATAATACTTCTTACTCGAACGAACCAAACGACCCGATAATCCTTTAAATGGACCAAACTTCACATAAACCTCTTCCCCAGCTTTCAGTTGCGCCTGCTCTATTGACAAGAACTTTCTCATGGTGACCTCAGGGTTACACATCAACCGAAATTCATACATCTGACGATGAGGGATAAGGCTATATTCCCGGGAATCTTTAGCCTTTCGAAGAACACTAATCTTATAATCGGCTTGCTGAACAACACGCCGGAAGGTTGTTTCTTCGTCCGACTGCTTAACAAATATAAGATTATTAACAACAGGTCGTAAGGTACGATGAGTCCTACCGTCATGCCCCTCTGCCTCAACATATTGCATAGGGATAAAGCACTCGAACCCCTGCTCTTCGAAATAACTCTTCACCTCACCTTGCCGGGTAGTGAAGAGACGGATAGCATACCAAGGGAATCCGTCATCAACAATCTCATCTGCGTATCGTGTAGCTTCAGCCATAGTGTTTGCAAAGTAATGAATTTTGTTTGAGAAGACTACATAATCTAACTGATAAGCCCTCTCCTCTCAATGTCTTTTATATACCTCAAAGCTTTAACCAGTTTAACAGAATCTTTTTTCCATCAGGAGTTAATATACTCTCTGGGTGGAATTGTATACCATATATATTATAAGTACGATGACGAAGAGCCATTATTAAGCCGTCTCGATTCTCAACTATTATCTCAAGACAGGAAGGGAAAGACTCCTTGGACACAACCCAACTGTGATATCTTCCCACAGGAAAAGAGTCTGGTAAACCTGTAAACAAGGGTGTCGGAACGAGTTGTATCCCTTCGGTAGCAATACCATGGAAAACATCAGAAAGGTTCTCCAACTGTCCACCAAACACTTCGGCTATAGCTTGATGTCCTAAGCAAACACCCAAGATCGGTTTCTTCCCTGCATAATAACGAATAACATCTAATAGTAAGCCTGCATCAGAAGGTAAGCCGGGACCTGGGCTTAAAATGATTTTGTCATACTCTTCTATCTCATCAAGTGTAAACTGGTCATTGTGAAGAACTGTGACTTCCGCTCCCAGTTCCTTCAGAAGATGCACCAAATTATAAGTGAATGAGTCATAGTTGTCTATGAGGACACATTTATTCTTTAAAATCATTCTTATCCTTACCTATTAATGTAGTTTCTCTAAGAAACGCTTTAAAGACTCAACATCCTTTAAGCCCGACTCTGTGTCAAAACCACAATCGATGCTAATACCAAGAAACTGTGGACAAGATAAAGACTTAATACTTTCTGCTTCAGTTGCAATCGCATTGTCAGAAAGCAAAAAGGGTACATCCTCCTTATATTCACTGAATAAAGATTTATCAAACAGGGTCTCTAACTTGAAAAGAAAGTAATCAGCATGTCCCACATACTCCTTACATATCTTCAAATCATCTTGGGAAGAAACTGTGAAGGACTTCATAATCTTTATTCCTGCATGGATATCGGGATCTAAAGTTTTTCGAAGATTATCTATCATTACAGGACTCTCTTCACCATCCAACTGTACGATATCTAAATGGAAATTAACTACACGTGTCACGATATTCTGAGGCATATCATCTGCGAAGATACCACATAACAACGGCTTTTGATGCGATATTTGTGAAGTGTTATCCTTTGTATATACATTATCAAGACTACCATAATCAGGAATAATCCCTGCATTAGAGGAGATCTGACGCACATATTGCGGACTACCTGGACAGAAATTTAATCCAATCCAATCAACTCCTAACTGTGAAACCTTCTGGATATTCACAGCATCACGCATACCACAAACCTTTATTATCATAACTTTATCATCTATCAGATTACTTTCATGATGCAAAGATACTGAAAAAATAATATTCTAAGAAAATATAATAATATATGTTACCAATACGTTAAAAGACATATAAACCCTCAAATTAACATTAACATGGAGCTTATGGTCAAATTATTTACTTCAGAAGAATTGAAGCCGTCTGAGAAAACTCTAAATATCATTCGGCAGATAGCTTATACTTACCGTGCTATAAAAATAAACGGGAAGGTAGAATCGTTTTGCTTAAATTAAAATATGAAAACAATAATATCCCCTTCCCTACTCTCTGCAAACTTCCTACACCTAGACAAAGAGATTGAAATGATTAATGAAAGTGAAGCAGACTGGCTTCATATGGATGTTATGGACGGTGTCTTCGTACCGAACATTTCATTCGGATTCCCTATCCTAAACGCTGTAGGAAAAGTATGCAAAAAACCTATGGATGTACACTTCATGATTGTGCACCCAGAGAATTATATCCAACAGACAGCTGATTCTGGTGCAGCAATCATGAATGTACACTACGAAGCATGTATTCATCTTCATCGTACATTACAAGCTATTCGCAGTGCAGGGATGAAAGCTGGAGTAACCCTAAACCCATCAACCCCGGTTAATGTGCTTGAAGATATAATAGGCGACATTGATATCGTACAATTAATGAGCGTTAATCCTGGATTTGGAGGACAGAAGTTTATTGAAAGTACAATTAAAAAGGTTGAACGGCTACGGCAGCTGATCAATAGAGAAAATAGTAAAGCACTCATCGAAGTTGATGGAGGTGTACAGGCAGATACAGCTCCAAGACTTGTCAAAGCAGGAGTAAATATTCTGGTAAGTGGTAGTTATGTTTTCAAAGCAGCTGACCCTAAAGCAACGATACACTCACTAAAAGAGTTAGAGACATTGTAGAAGATATCTTAAAGAAACTACACACTAAAGAGGCAAGGCAACTTTCTTTAAAGTTGCCTTGCCTCTTTACCTACTATAACTATAACAAACTTTAACGAAAAAGATCTAAACTCAAAATTCAAGCATATAAATGCCTGCTAAACTATCAGAGACTATATTAATTTAATCATCAATAAAGCTACTAAAAGAGCATGTCATTATATTATAAAAAAATACACGAAATGTTTGGTTAATCACTTGAAAAATAGTAACTTTGCACCCGTTTAGCAAAATTAGACAATTAAAATAGTTGAATGAAGAATGACAAAATGAAAATGAAGTACCGCGTGAATGAGCAAATTCGCGTTCGGGAAGTTCGAGTGGTAAGTGACAATGGAGCAGAGGTGATGCCTACACGTAAGGCGTTGGACTTAGCCCATCAAGAAGGAGTTGATCTTGTGGAGATTTCTCCGAATGCACAACCACCAGTTTGTCGTATCATCGACTATTCTAAATTCCTCTACCAGCAAAAGAAGCATCAAAAGGAGATGAAACAGAAGCAGGTGAAGCAAGAAGTGAAGGAGATTCGCTTTGGGCCTCAGACTGATGAACACGACTACAATTTCAAGCTCAAACATGCTCAGGAATTCCTTAATGCTGGCAATAAGGTTCGTGCATACGTATTCTTCCGCGGTCGTTCTATCCTCTTCAAAGAACAGGGGGAAGTATTATTACTTCGTTTTGCCAACGACCTCGAAGAGCTTGCTAAGGTTGAACAACTACCAAAGCTTGAAGGGAAAAAGATGTTCCTCTATCTTGCACCCAAAAAGGCTGGCGTTGCAAAGAAAAGTCAGCAGAAGCGTGATCGAGAGGAGGCTGAGGCTGGCGCAAAAGTAGCCGCTGATGCTGCAGCAGAAGAAACAAAGTCTGACGGTGGCTTGTTTGCTAATGCTAAGAATGGTGCTGATGCATTAAAGAAGTTGAATATTGACTAACGTCCATTGATTGTCTGAAAGGACACAATATGGGCAACCTGTGCGTAACGTCCTGGTATATACGTTGCCACAGATGAATATAAATAACAATT
>ENA-OWLL01000116-OWLL01000116.1-metagenome-genome-assembly--contig:-NODE-116-length-21106-cov-6.112869_pt1 | contig 21106 bp, 9 predicted proteins | sample MGYA00245347_ERZ651098 | MGnify/ENA primary metagenome ERZ651098 (study PRJEB26857, sample SAMEA4031767) | metagenome | biome: human; feature: oral; material: saliva | place: Philippines | collected 2014 | study...
ACAATGAGGCAAAGACTTATAAATTCCCATACGAGTACCGCAACTATCGTGGTGAGAAGGAGTATGTATGGCCTATTCCACAACCCGATGTTGACTCCAATCACGATCTTGAACAAAACGATTTGTGGAAATAGTAACAATACTGGTAAATATGAAAGTATCTTATTTTCTTTCCCTCTTGGCTTTGGCTTTCTTCTGCCAATGCCATAAGTCATCGGCTGAAGAAGAGCCAACAGGAAGGCAGATGCCCATGGAGACATCAGGCAACACGGCTGACGATGACGCTTCAAAGAAAGCTCTTTCCAAAGATGCCACCCCTACGCAGTATCAAGGTTACCAGCTGATCTGGAACGATGAGTTTAATATTGATGGGCGACCCTCTGACGAATGGACTTACGAACAGGGCTTCGTGAGGAACGAGGAATTACAATGGTATCAACCCGACAACGCATCGGTAAGCAACGGATTGTTAGTGATAGAAGGTCGGAAGGAGAAAGTTCATAATCCTAACTATAATTCTCAATCCACTGATTGGCGTTGCTCTCGTCCAGAGGCACAGTACACCTCTTCGTGCCTGACAACTGAGAAGAGTTTCCACTTCAGGTATGGACGTATGGAAGTGCGTGCACGCATTCCCATCACACGTGGTGCTTGGCCTGCCATCTGGACGTTGGGCAATCAGGGAGAGTGGCCGCAGAGTGGAGAAGTAGACCTCATGGAGTTCTATATCAAAAACGGTGCACCATCCATACTGGCTAATGCCTGCTGGGGATCAGACAAGAGATACTCGGCAGTATGGGACGAGAGCGTCACGCCATTCACCCATTTCACAGCAAAGGATGCCGACTGGACTTCTAAGTTCCATGTTTGGAGAATGGACTGGGATGAGCACTTCATCCGTCTCTATCTCGACGGAGAACTGCTCAACGAGGTGGACCTCTCCAAGACCCGCAACAACGGTGTCGATGGCAATTACGACAATCCTTTCTCTAATACACGTGACGGCTTCGGGCAATATATCTTGCTCAATCTTGCAATAGGAAGCAATGGTGGCAAACCAGATGTTGCCCATTTCCCTTTGCGTTACGAAGTTGATTATGTAAGAGTTTATCAAGCTCAATAATGATTCTATGCGGACAGACTACAGGAAAGTAGCCTGTCCGTATTAATATTTTAGTGGACAATGCTTCTTGTACAGATAAAATTGCTATTTTTGCAGTGACAAAGTAAGTATTATCCAATGATAGCATCAAAACCAAAACTTGTATCTATTCTACTTTTTCTATTATCTATACTCATAGGAAATGGTGTCATTCAAGCTAAAGTTGAAGAGTCCATAACCTTCCCTTCTTTTGTAAACTTCAAGCCAAATGCGTCTTCGGTAGTATTGTGTATGACAACAGATGCCGACGGACAAATATGGATGGGCACTGATAAAGGACTTGTCGTTTATGATGGCTATCGTGATTACACTATGTTTAGAGGTACAGATCTTCAAACCATCATCCATACAGTGATGTTAGCTGGTGACAAGGTACTGATGGGTACTGATGGCGGTCTGCGTATAGCGGAACGGCGAAATCTACGTGTGCTTCCTTCTATGGGTGGTGTTCGCAGTGTACGTGCTCTGTTGCAGAAAGGAACAAAGATAATGGTTGGAGGTGCCGATGGCGTGGACGTTTACGACATACAGACTGGCAGTACGCACCCGCTTGTACGAAACTTACCTCAAGTCTATTCGTTGCTTGACACTCCTTATGGGTTTCTTGTAGGCACACTCCATGGATTATATATCATCCACAACAAACGCGTGAGAGCCATCAATGTGGGTATCCAGCCAAACCGTCCTTTGATCAATGCTATGGCTCATGCAAAAGATGGTGGTTATTGGATTGGAACAGAGGGTGCTTTGTTTCATTATGATGGACATTCACTGGAAGAGTTATCTACGTTACATTCCAACTCCATCAAAGCCCTATGTCAAGTAAATGACGTACTGTATATAGGAACCGATGATGGATTATACATGGTTGACAACATGCAGCATGCCGTGCACGTATGCCAAGACATACGTGTTGACAATTCACTGGCAAGTAATGTTGTATGGTCGCTGACCAAAGATAAGTGGAATAATCTTCTTGTCGGTACAGACCGTGGGTTGTCTGTACATCGTTCCCATGAGCCATTTCGTTGCTGGAGTCTTTCTGCTATCACCGGCAGGGGTGATGGCAATACGTTTGGAACCTTGTTATCCGATGCTGATGGTATGTCACTGTGGGTAGGAGGTGACAACGGATTGATAAATATGCACCGCAGTGCACAGGGATGGAAAGTCTCAAAATGGTATCGACAGGGTGATTTACGTTGGAATATATCACACAATCGCATACGAAAGTTACATCGTATGTCTGATGGTACCATCATAGCGTGTACCGACCATGGACTTTTTATCATTGACCCACGAAATGGAACGACTCGTAATGTGTTGCTTACCGATGGCACTGGACAATATAATGCTGCTTGGGCATACGATATCGTTGAGGATAGAAATAAACGGTGTTGGGTATCTGCCTATGCCGGAGGAATATTCATTATTGATCGGCGTCGGCTCCTTGTCAGTCAAGGTCTTGTGAGGGCTGATGCACATCTTGGCCCTTCACTGATAGGCGTTAATATTGGAAGTCTTGCCATTGACAGGCAAGGACGAGTTTGGGCTGCGGCTTACAGTGGAGGGAGTCGACCGTATTGATGTTGCCACACTGCACGTCACCCACGCTATGAAAGAGAGCTCTGTCGATAAAGTGATAGCTGATGCAGGAGGCTCGGTGTGGGTAACCATGGCTGGAAAGGTGGTGCGCTTTGCCAACGGTGACATAAAATCACGCCGTACTTTTTCCATGGTAGACCGTGGTCTGTTGCCGGTAACGCTCGGCACTGAAGATGGTGCACTATGGATTGCGGCCAACAAAGATATCTGTATTCTGCGTCCTGACGGATCCAGCAAAGCTTTCTCTCTTAACACCATGAATGCTTTTTCAATGGCCTCACCGTTGTCTTGGACCGACCATGCAGGTAAGAGGCATAAAGGGGTGATACTTGGTGGTGAAGACGTGCTGATGACTGTCAGTACAGAGAATTTAGCTACTGCCGACCACAGTTACCTGCAACTCACCGGAATAGAGGTTAATGGGCAGCAGATGTGTATGAATGAAGCAGGGCAATATCTTGAAAATGATGGTAAGATAATTCTTCACAGTAATGAGAACAACTTCAAGCTCCTCTTCTCCGATAATCCGCAATGTGGTCGGTTAGCAGCACGATACGCCTACCTGATGGAAGGCGTAGGGGAGCAATGGACGCTCATGCCTGTGGGAACGCTGCAGGTAGCGTTCAATGGTCTTCCCCATGGTAGTTACCGACTTCGTGTAAGTGTGGTGGATGGTCAAGGGAGACCATCTAAAGAAATATACAGTCTAAAGGTGACAATCCTTCCTCCATGGTATCTCACGTGGTGGGCTAAAACGATCTATGTACTTTTGTTCCTGTCTTTGATATCATGGGCTGTGCGTTTTGTATGGATACGGCGCGAGTTGCAGCGTGAGCGAAAGGCTCGTAATGATGCTATGGAACAAAGTGCGAGACGCGCAGAGTTCTTCGCTACTTTGTCGGAGAAACTGAAAATGTCAGCAGCATCGGTCCTTGCTTCTGTCTTTAATCTTCAATCTCAGTCTCATGGTAAACAAGAAAACGACATCAACATTATACGCCGTAATGGAACAGCGATATGCCAGATGGCTTCTGAGGCTTTGGACTTGCCGTTACCAACAGCCAACAATACGAACAAAACGGTCATGCATAGGCTTGACTTGACGGATCTATGCCAGTTAGTAGTGTCCGATTACCACGATATGGGACGCGGAACCAGAATGTCTTTTCCAACTGGTAAACTTGGGTTAATGACTGAGGTAGACGTGGTTGCAATACTTGGTTTACTGGATGCTATTACGAAGTTCGTTGATGACGATACGCTTGTTAAAGGTAATGCGGTGCTCTCTACTGAAGAGAAAGATGGAAATGCTGTGCTTCGACTTGATGTAGAGAAGTTGGTCTTGTCGATTGATAAACGGCACTTTGCGTTTATGTCTTATGGGGAGAGTCATCTTACACTTATTAGTCAGCGTGCTCGCATAATGGGAGCTGTTGTGTCGTTAGATGAGTCCGAAGATGGATTTGCTACTTTTATTATAAAATTAGGATATAAAGTGGACCGACACGAGTCATGTTCTGATAATTCTCATTCTGATGACTCAGCGAAACTTAAAGTCAACACTGAGAATACTGGTGGAGACAATCCAAAAAAATCAGAAAAAGGCTTTATAACTCTTGATGTCAATGATGAGGATGTCGTAGTGAAAGCTGTGACAGCAATGATTGAAGAACATTTGGCTGATGCAGACCTCAATGTGCAACTGTTGACCCAACTGACGGGATATGGTACGAAACTTATCTATCGACGGATTAAAGCGGTCACAGGACTTACACCGGTAAATTATATTCGCCAAATGAGAATGCAGCGGGCAGCAGTGTTTCTAAAGCAAGGTCGTTTCGCTGTGTCTGAAGTAATGTATATGGTTGGCTTCTCTACACAGAGCTATTTTGCCAAGTGCTTCAACCAAACTTTTGGAATGTCACCAGCCGAATACTCGCGGAGGAACATACAGTCGTAACTATTGGGTTATAACGATAATCAACTTTCCAAATTGGAACTAACACTAAGGCCCATTTCGCGAACTGTCTCTACTCGAGTACCAGTAGCATCTGAAGACTTTGCGGATCTGTGTTGCACAATGCAATCAAGTAGGATGTAAACGCTGATCATAGCGTGTTTATCTCCTATTTTCACGTTTACCGACCTCTCACACCACCGTACATGCGGTTCAGCATACGGCGGTTTCAGGCTTTCTCATCTCACGATATGTGGCAAGTTGTTTTAAGCTATCCCTTTGAGTACGACCACTTCTATTCTATTGTCGGATTCCGTCCTATCGTACGAATAGAGGGTTCCTTTCGGACATCTGGTTACAAACAAAATCGCAGGGTAGCAATCATTTACTATTGCACTGCCCAACTCAACCCTTCCCCATAGGCACACGTGCCTTAGGTACAATGGCATCTGCTGACTTCTCACGACAAGTTTTGCTCCGTGACTTTCGTAAAGACAACTAATCGTCATATCCGTGAGACCTCCTCGGATAAGGGCATTGTCTTTCCATCTTATACCTACTTCATTTTTTCGCTTCGCTCAAGGAAACTCCACCAACCGTTCCGAATAGCTATGAGACTTTGATTTGTTTAGCAATCTCATCCACGGTCATATGCCTTATATGAAGTTTCTGTACGTTAGGTCAGATGTTTGCCGCCGGCTTCCTTCAGATTTCACCTCACGATGAACACCCTTGCCGTTGGCTATGTAATTCCCGCTATTAGGGCTTACTCGGGACTTACACCCGTTAGACAATGCTCATGCCGAGCGTACCAAAAAGAGAATATGTCTATTTTGACACACTCATAACAAAAGAGAAGGAAAACACTGGAGCTTACCAGTATTTGGAGTGATTAAATCGCCTTTATATAATCGGCACACAGATATACACAGAGAAAAATGCAATATCATAGAGATTTCCAATGCACAAAGGGCGAGTTCGCACATGGGTTGCTCAACTCCTCGTACCTTATCATTCATTATTCCATTTTTCGTAAGAACCACATATTAACATTATAGACTATAATAATAATCTTTAATTTTTGCAGCCATCAACTTTCTCCTGGCAATTAAAAAATCAGGATAATCGGAATAATCCATATTCATAATTTGACCTGGTATACAGTTTTCTGCCATGTTGGTTTTCAGACAATTTATATCAGCTATATTTCCATAGAGAGAACAACCTTTCTCACAATGTTCTATTGCATTTTTGAAGTATATATTCGGTGCATCATCAGAGATATCTTTATTCACTTGCGTATCAAGATAAGTAAAGTTAGCTATCTGGTTATACTGTATCCTCTCATTGAAACCATTATTACGCAGATATTGTTTGGGGAAGATATGGTGTACATTACCCATTAATGTTATTAGATATCCCACCTTAGTACCATTACTGAATAAAGCATTGTTACCTTTATAAACCTGTGCAGCAAGGAACACATTAAAAAAAGGACTATTAACAACCTGTGTTTCAAGTTGCTGTACCAGCCGTACTTTCCAGAATGTATCAGAGAGGTTAGCCTCCTCTACCTCTTGAAAGAATTCTAAAAATCCTTTTTCACGAATACGTTTAATATCAAAATCCATTTGTGACTCAGGAGAGCCAGTATATCTACTTGTTAATGTTGACATAACAAACCACTTTGCTACATAATGCTTAATCTGACTCTTTTCTATCGCAGTGTCATTATTTAATAACAAGTATAATGTATAGGCAAAATCCAATGTCATTTGAGAATTTATCAGCTTATTAGAGATAAAGCCAGCAGCCTTCATTCCAAGAATAAAGTTTGAGAATGTATATTGATTCATAAAATCAAGAACACCTTCACGCAATTTAGCAAACGATTCTTCCGCTATTTCTGCTTTATATTCTCGCGACTCAAAATCGCGCCCTCCGAGAAGACTAACAAGGTCCTTTAACTTAGCACGACCGAATTTATACATAAATGCGATACGCAGAATATCGTTATAATCAGGATCAAAAATAGATTCTTGGTCATCTTTTAGCCATTTCAATTTACTTGCGTAAGGAGTTCCCATAAATAGCGTATCTTTAGCCATTTCAGTGTACCAATCAGGCTCTATTGCTAAATGTGAGAAGTAGTCTATTGCTTTACGTAATGCGTTACCGCCATATTCAGTATTGGCAGCAATCTTCGACATGGCAAAATCTGCTTGATTAAGTTTAGCCCCCTGACTATTTATTCGTATGAAGATATCTGTTACTTCGTCGATATTCAAATCTTTATTCAGTGTGATAATTCCAATTTGACGATTCTTTATATCCAACAAACGCATTAATATCTTATTCATCTGCGACCCATTTACTTCTGCGTTCTGCTGACAATATTCATTCACAAATGCCCATTGGTCAAAGTCTGACTTAAATAACTCGGCGATATCAGCTATCCATTTCTTATCTTTCAGAATGGCATTATCTTGAACTTTAAAAATTTCCTCCTCATCTTCTTCTGATGCTTGTGGATTAAATGCAATTTTAATTCTACGTTTTTTAAAATCACTCGTTAACACATCAAGTCCTGCAATAGCCGTCATCAATGCCGTAACACGTTGCTGTCCATCTATCATTATCTTTTTACCTAACGACAGAGTTCCATCTCTTAATTTCATATCTGGACTTTGAGAGATAATCAAATATCCAGTAGGATAACCTTTATAAAGAGAATCTATCAAATCTCTTACTTGACGAGGTTTCCAGACAAAAGGGCGTTGAATTTCTGGTATCGCAATTTCTTTAGACTTTATGTAACTTAAGATTTGGTCAAGAGAAATGTTTGATGCGTTATATTTTTCAGTCATGATTTTTATTAAAAGTCTATTTATAGATAAAATAATTCTTTAGAGTCTACTCAAATAATCATACTCGCTCTTATATCGTTCAACTCGTTCGTAATCCTTCTGTGTGGGATTCGGAATACGCGACAAATCCATATTGTGCGTAAGGTCATGCAGCTTCACTTTCGTTGCAAGCGCATTGCTTTTGATACGTTGGATATATGTTTCCCTATTAGGCGAAAGGTGATGATTAAGCAATCGTAAAGCCACAGCCAATTCTTCCCTATCGCGATCTGACAATGGAGTTTCTAATTTTTCATCTAACAAGTTAAGCACTTGCTCAACAGAATTCGGAGTATCCTCACTTGCATCATGTAGATAACCAACAACCTGTTCTTGCCAAGTGTTCCCCATTTTAGCAACAGCTGAAAGATGACCTGTGAAGTAATCAACTCCAGCCTTATCCACCTGTCCTCTATGTAGCTGACAAGCTAAGGCTACTGCACTTTGTACGATGACTTTTTCTTTATTACTTAACATTACTAAAACTTAGGTTATACATAATATTTATAGTCTTCGCTGAAAGACTCTCTCATATCACAAAGGTACATATTGTTGTGAATACTTTGATGGTTTTCCCTTATAATCTCAAAATACCATATAAAAAATCGCAGCAACCTATAATTGGATTACTGCGATGATATTAATTATAATTCTTTAATTTACTTCACTTCCTCGAATATAAATACTATTGGATATCAATAAGTTATATTTATATGGTACAAATATGGATGCTTATGGTGATAGGTAAAACTAGGGAAAGATAGACAAACAAATAGAAAGTCTGGTCATTATCTTCTTACTCTTCTATTCAACATCGTTGCTACTCCCTTTAATGAACCAGAAGCATCTTATCTTACAGTGAATTTTTCTCATCAAATTGGTGAATAATCATAAAATAGTATATGATTTCTTCACGATTGTTGTGTTTTATAGCTACCTTTGTAAGCAAAACATATATTTGAATATGGCAAATAGAGAATTGAACAGGCTAAAAGTGGTCCTTGCAGAAAAGAAGAAGACTAACAAATGGCTTGGCGAACAACTGGGAAAGGACAAGACCACCATATCAAAATGGTGCACGAACACTTGTCAGCCAGACTTGGGCAGCCTGATGAAAACCGCAAAGCTGCTTGAAGTTGAGGTTACAGATCTTCTTAGGGAGGATAATATTGATTGACAACAAGATAATGCAATAGGAAAGAAGAATATGACGAAGAAGGAATCTCTTCAACTATTTGAAGAAAAGAAGGTGCGCACCGTATGGGACGATAAAGAGGAGAAGTGGTATTTCTCCGTTGTAGATGTGTTTGGTGTGCAGACTGATAGCAAAGATGCCAATGCTTATTGGAGAAAGATGAAGCAGAGACTCAAAAAAGGAGGCAATGAACCCGTGACAAATTGTCACGGGTTGAAACTTCGTGCCTCAGACGGTAAATTGCGCATGACTGACGCTGCTGAATTCCTTATTTTTGTTGATTTTGTGTATCAAATATTCTATAATAAACTATATGCTACTCAATTTCTAAATTATATGCGTTTGTAATGACAGAGGAGAATGTAGAGTATGTCCATACTTCATATTTGGACATTTTAAGAACTCGTGGAATGCAAGGACTTCAAAAGAATATGCCTTTGTGGAAGTTCAAGCTATCAGAAGGAGAGTATGAGGCTTTGAAACAGACGTTGAGAATTCATACAAGTGACCTCGCCAAATATGGTGAGGAAGCGGCTTTGTGCTATGCGGAGTGGTGGCGAAGAGACTATAAGGGCAATATTCCTTCCAAAGAAGATGTTGCTATGGGTATTGGAATTCATAGCAGTTATGCCAACGAGCTGTATAAAGCTGCGAGAGAAGCACTACAAAAACATGGTTATACGTTTTTACATTCACTAAAAGGAACTTTATATTTTCGTACACTACTAAATCAAGGTGGACTACCAATAAACTATATTACAAACAGTGGTAATATGGGCAATTACTCTCGGTTCTTAAAAGAATTGGTGAGTGAACTGTCATTAATAAATATTGATTGGAACGAAGTAGATAGCTCTATAATACAACAGTTTAATTGCATTTCTTATTTGGGTAAGGCTTTTAAGAATGAGAACATCTATGATGTTTCCATGCAGATAGCCCACGCCGTCATTGTGGGAGAAAAAGACATTCTTCCTTATGATGATACAGATGCATCGCTTGCAGAATTGACCAAGTCATTGGAAACTGCATATAGTCGTGCGAAAGCACAGCGCAAAACACGTCCACTTTCCTTGCATTGGAAACTAAGAACTATGGAGAATAGAAAAGGGTATCTTTATGTAAACATGGATGTTGTCAAGGATATTTCGTCAGATTCTATTCCTGGTTTAAACATAATGACATGCTATTCCTTTGATGTGTTTGTTGCAGGAACGCTTGTGGGTAAATATGTGAGGAAAGACAATATTAGAGATGAGGAAGGCAATATATTGTCTGCAATATATACACGTATTAATGTAGGTATGCATAGCGATATTTTGTGGACTGTTGAACCTGTGGTAGAGGTAAAGGTGAGATGTGATAACGATGATCGATTGTTCTTGACGATAGCAGGTTGTTATCCACCAAACTTTGAGTACCCACAGGTGTTCCAAATGTTGGATGACCATCTTTATAGTATGTCAGAAACTGCCAATGTCGAGAATAATATGGCGATATTTTCTCATGAGTGGAAAAATGGCGAATCCTTGCCAATTACCATTTGTGACAAAGAACTCTATTATAACGCATTTACGGATGAACTGGATTTACAAAATTCTGAAACAGGTGAAGAGGTTAAGTTGACTAATGACTTCACACCATATGCTGTAGAATTCTCTAATAACTATATCTCTTGGGTTGAAAAGTCAAACTATAAATTGTTATCAACGATACCATATGTTCGTGTGTATGACCAAGAGAAACATCGTATTCAGAACTGCGCTGTAAAATATAGATTCAGAAATGATAATTACATCAAATGGCGTAGCTTGAAGTCTTCCTGCGTCTTTCCTTGTGGATTGGTTGATATTCGTGTGGAGTTGCCTGATGGGCATACTGTTACGGAAACTTTCTATTCAATAGGAAAATTGAAGTTTACTTCTGATAATGAAAGTGTCTTCTCGACGAACATCATTTGCTCGTGTAGTGCAGATATACTTCCTAAGATTAATACGCAAGAGGGAGTTGATATTACGGAATTAGGAACCAACAAATGGATGGTTAAGCGAAGTAAGGACAGTAAGTTTACACCATCTGTATGTGATTTCAGTCTTTACTGTGCTGGGAATCCAACTTTGCGTTTGTCCATAGCCATTCCTTTTGATGGAGTGACCGTTACGGATATAAAAGGAAATATCGTACCAAATGGAAAGATTGTTTCATTAGCCAACTTGACAAACTTTTGTGTTGTAAGCCATGGTTGTTATGGTAAAAAACGCAATATAGATGTGTCATACGTTTCTGATAAGGTTGAAGATTATAGTTTATTGAAACATTTGCGCAGTAAGGTGATAGATGGGTTGGTATCTCTTGCTGACTATAATGACCTTATTGTTCGCATGTTTAATCTGTATGGTGCTAATAGTTTTGACCGTTCCAGTTCCGTAGCCATGAATATTTATGGTACAGAGATATTCATTAGAAAATTCGTATTGGAGTCAACCATTGAAGACGGAAAGATAAGAGTCATCGACAGCACTGAAGAAAATACTGATGATTTTCTCTATGATGGGGAAGTTTATGCGTTTCCTGTTGGAGATGAACTTTCATCAGAAGACTTCTTTGTTGTAAAATTGGAGCGAATAGATAATTCTGAGAATCTGTTCAAATTCCCTGATGACTTTAATCAACAAGAGGTCGTTGTATTTTCGGGTCCAGAGGCAAAGCGTAGGATGATTCCAAAATATTACAATAGGGAGGCTTATGATTACGACAAGCAAGAAAGAACTGCACGTTCTTCAAGCAATACAAAAGATTGGGGTGAGGCTTTGGAAAATGATGATGTCATGATGGGCAAACATTGGAAAGGTGTGTGTAAGGCATTTGACATCTGTAGCCGATATAATTTGCCTTTCCTAACGTATAATGGATTAAAGCCACTTGGGCGCAACTCCAAATTGTTGGCAAAGTTTGTCATTGCCATGTGGCTTAACGAGTACAAGGATGTCTTGTCGCAAGATATTGACAGGTTTGAGCAAGAGATGGTTGTTGCAATTCATTGGATTCCTGCCAAGATTTGGGAGGAATGTATTGATGAATTTTTGGCAAGGGTTCCTGAAGCAATACAGCCTATAATGTTTGGGAAAATGCAGTCTTTGGTGGAGCTGTTGCAAGAATTGTTTAATTCGACAGTGTCTACAGACATAGCGCAAGTTTTTGCGGCTTTCCTTGTTTCTGGTAATATTGATGCAGGAAGAGTGTTTAACATTGCAGATATCAATGCTTATTGTGCAAAAATACATGGTTTGTCTGATACGAATAAAGACTTGCCGATTGCTAAATTTTCATTGAGCAATGCTTATTACAATCAGGGTCAAAAATTGTTGCCTTCATATAGGGTTATGTTGGAGGCAGCTATGTGCGCTGCCGAAAATACATGCCTTCAAGAAAATTGTATAGACTTATTCGCTTGGGAAAACAGGGAGTTTGCTCGTATTGTCAATTTCTACAGAAAGTATTTCAAAGAGACGTACAGCGACATTTTCTTCAAAACAGTTAAATATATTAACACATTAGATAGATAAGATATGAATTACGCAGATTTCTATACATCCGCAGAAAAAGTGCTTATAGACTCCTTGGTATCTCTCTGGCTCAGAGGTAAAGCCAAGGAACAGGCATATATGCGCCATATTTTATCAAAGGAAGAACTTTTGATGGCGGAACCTGTATTTCAATCTATATTTCCTTGGGAAAGTAGTAAGGAAACATTTGGTGAGCATGCAACAAAATTGCATATACTATCCCCTTCTTTCGTGGAGGCTTTGGGTAGTGACAAGGTTGATGAGGAAATGAGATTTCCTATGAGTCGCTGCCCTTATAAGCATCAGACAAAGAGTTGGATGACAATGTTGTCTGGTGAGGGTAAAACGATTGTCGTTACCTCTGGTACTGGTTCAGGAAAGACGGAGTGTTTTATGATACCTGTTCTTCAAGATATAGCAAACAGAAAAGAGAAGAATTGTGTTCAGGCTATTTTTCTCTATCCTCTCAATGCCTTGATGAAGAGCCAACAAAAGCGTATTCATGCCTGGTGTAATGCACTTCCCAACAAAGTCACTTATGCCATTTATAATGGTGACACTGAAAAGAGCAAAAGAACAGAGAGTTTTACCTCTAAGTTCTTTCCTCAATTGGTAACTCGTCCACAAATTCGTGAGACCCCTCCACAGGTGTTGTTTACGAATCCGACGATGCTAAACTACATGTTGGTACGTGCTGAGGATAAAGCTATTTTGGAAAAGTCACAAGGCAAACTGAAATGGATCTTGCTTGATGAAGCCCATACCTATACGGGGTCTTCTGCTGCGGAATTGTCGTTGCAGTTGCGCCGTGTCCTTAATGCTTTTGGGGTAACTATTGATCAGGTAAACTTTGCCGTAACATCTGCAACAATAGGTGATGAGGACGATCCTGCTGCTGAACAAAAATTGAAGATGTTTGTCTCACAATTAACAGGTAAGCCTGCTGATAGTATCGTGGTGATTGGTGGAAAACGAATCGTTCCAGAAATGGATGCAGCCAAAGCAACAGTGGCAATAGAAAGCGTAAATGCTAAATATGGGACAAAGATTTCTCTTGCAGATATTGAGAGACTTCGCAAAAAGCTGAATGCCAATCCTGTGCTTTCTACCAGGCAGATTGCAAAGCAATTGGATAGTGTTATAAGTAAAGACACTGTAAAATCACTTGAAGTAATAAATGCTTTGGGAGACAAAGTCGATGGATTGAACAAAGCAGATGGTGGAAAGATAGCACTATTGCCTTCGAGAATACACTATTTTATACGTTCAATCAATGGTGTGTACGCTTGTGTGAATCCTAAGTGCAGCCGACATAAGAAAATCAGATTAGGGATAGGTAGCTTAACTACCTATCAGAATACGAATTGTCCTGTTTGTAAATCAAAAATGTTGGAGGTCGCGACCTGTCCTTCATGTGGAGGCTTAATTGTGGTTGGAGAAAATAGCACCTCGGAAGGATTCCGAATGCATGTAAATACAGTGGATTTGGATAATGGTGTGTTCTTTGATACGAATGAAGATCTTATAGAGAATGAAGGTCTTGATACAGAGGGAAGCAGAGTAAGACAAGAAGTGGCAGGATATACACCGTTCTATTTTGCCAAGCCGTCCAAACCTTGCTTGCGTCATCATACTCATGTGGAAAAACATGTCTTTAATCATGAGAAAAACAGAATAGAGATAGCAGCAGACGATGCCGACAAGGAAACTGTGTTTGAGTCTTTGCGTCATTCTGAAAACAACAAGGACTTATGCCCTTATTGTGGCAATTCTTTAGGTCACGTTAATTATTTACGAGCAAGTGCGACCCAGATGGGGCGTGCCTTGGCCACAACTATCTTGGATAATGCGGAAGAGGTAAAGAGTACTGATTCTGAAATTCTGTACAAAGGCAAAAAGTATATAACTTTTACCGATAACAGACAAGGTTCTGCTCGTACTGCTATGGGGTTAAATCAAGATGTGGAACGTGCTTGGATTCGTGCCAGCATTTTCCATAAAATGGCTGATATGAGACTTGAAGGAATTGAACCTTCGAGTTTAACGCCAGAAGAAGAAACGTTGTACCAATATTTAAAGACGCAAGGAAAGAAAACCTTACCTCCTTTGCTTCAAACACAATTGGATGTTCTTGAAGCAAAAAAAAGTGGAAAGAAAGTTATTCCTGCTCCACCAGAAGTCTCGTTTGATGAGATTAGTACGGCATTGGAAAATAATACTGATTTCAGAAAACTTTATAAGCATATCAATGAGGCACGTGGAGGAAAAGGCGCAGAGAACACGACGGTCTATCTCAGAGCGTTGTTGATAGATCAATTCGGTTGGATTCCAAAGCGAGCAAATTCTATGGAAACCATGGGATTTGTACGATTGGTATATCCAGACTTGAAAAAGGCAAAATGTCCAGAGGCTCTTATGCAAAAGGGATGTAAAGATGAAGATTGGCAAGACTTTTTGAAGATTTGCATCGACTATGTTGTTCGTGGTGGCAGACATTACATGATGGCAGGAGACGTCAAGCCTTATTTGACACAGAATATCTATATGTCAGAAATCTACCCAAAAGATTCAGACAAGCGCATAAATGGTAAGCCTGTCAGTAAATGGCCTGTAGTGAAACAGAGATTGGATGGAACTGTACAAGATGATCAGAATAGACTGGTGCTTCTTCTTTGTGCAGTTTTAGGTTATAATGATGCAGAGCAGATAGATGATGGTAAGGTTGCCATTATCAATAACATCTTGGATAAAGCTTGGGGATTTCTGACATCAAACATACTTGACCCAGTAAATACCGAGGACAGAGGATATATGTTGGATTTGATAGGAAAAAAGGTAAAATTGCAATTGATGGAAAAGGGTTACCTTTGTCCTGTTGACAATGTCGTTGTGGATGTAACTTTCAAAGGATATAGTCCACGTATTAATGGATATATAGGAAAGGAAAACTTTGATAGATTCAAGGTGGCAACGACCTTTAATTACCCATATTTCCCTTTCAAGTCGACAGAGTTGGATGACAAGAAAATTGCTGCATGGATTGATGAACATTTATCTTCTCAGAAAGAGCATGGCATCTATACAGGTTTGCATGATAGAGTTTATGCCCAGAAACCAATCTTTATTTCTGCGGAGCATTCTGCACAGCAATCTCGTGAAGATTTGGATAAGTATGAAAAAGAGTTCAATGAGGGACATCTTAATGTGTTGTCATGCTCTACAACAATGGAAATGGGTGTGGATATTGGTGGCATCAGTGAGGTGGTTATGAACAATGTGCCGCCAAAATCCGCTAATTATCTGCAACGTGCAGGTCGTGCAGGTCGTAGAAATGAGTCAAAAGCTTTGGCTCTGACTTTTTGCGCCCCTAACCCTATAGGTGCAAATACATGGAAGCATCCTGATTATCCAATTACGCATTTGACCGAGACACCTTTGTTGAAGTTGGAAAGCCGCCAGTTAATCCAACGTCATGTAAATGCTATGGTATTTGCTGATTTCGTGTCATTGCAGGGTGGAATACGAGTTACGGCCAAGTTGGAAGATTTCTTTGTAACAATAGATGGACTATGCTATTATGAAAAGTTCTTGAATCATATGGATGGCATAATTGGTGGTAATAGAAATGAACTTGAGACATCATACAAGGCCTTGGCGAAGGGGACTGCGTTGGACAACATTCCGTTGAGTGATGCAGTTTTCTCTACGAAAAAAGATATTATAGCAATTCGTGGGCTATACCAAGCACGCATAGACAGTTTGGACAAAACAATAAAATTATTAGAGGTAGTAGATGGAAATGGGGCAGCATTAAGATCTGTACAGCATCAAAAGGACAATTTTCTTTCAATATCTCTCCTAACTTATATGGCAGAATATTCGTTCTTGCCAAGTGCTGGCATACCTACAGGTTTGGTGCAATGTGTATTGGGTAAAAACTATGAGGAAAATTCTCCAACTATGCATTTAAGCCAAGCCATTTCTGCCTACGCTCCTGGCAAGCAAGTTGTGAAGAATGAATGGATATATCAGCCAGCTGGAATTTTAATGAAGACGAAGTATGATGATAATACGACAAGATACGTACTGCAAAATTGTACGCATTGTGGTTATACCGTTATTCGACAAGGTAATGTCCTGAACGATTGCCCTAAGTGCGGCAAGGAAAATTCAATGCATGGAATTAAGGACATGAGTATTTCTACAGAGCAACGTTTTACAGAAGTGGTTGAGCCTGTAGCATTCAGCGTGGCATTTGGCTCAAAGCCAACTCGAAAAATGAATACACAAGGAGAGATGAACTTTGTCCAGCCTGTACTGTTGAAAATGGATCCGTGGCAAGAAAAAACCTCTGCTGCCAAAATGGTTGTGCGTTGCTCTACAAACGAGTCCGAAATATTGTTTTTTAATAGAGGAAGAAGCACCTATGGATTTGCTTTTTGTCCTTATTGCGGAATAATGGAGTATGAGCAGCATCTTGATTACTCAGAGAAGGTTCTTTTAGATCATAAGCATTTATCTACTGGTATTCCATGTCCTGGAGGTGAGGCAAATGGCAGAAATATTAGAAGACATGTTCTGCTCGTTGGTCGTTATCAGACAGATTTCGTAGAAGTTAAATTCTATGATGCAGCAAATGTCTTGGTAAGAGATAGTGAAACATTATATTCTTTGGGTGTCGTATTGAGTAGAAAACTAACAGAATTGTTGGGCGTAAATGATGGAGAGATTGGCTTTGGTTATAATGAGGCAAGTCATTCTATCTTCATCTATGATACGGCTCTCGGTGGAGCTGGCTATTCTCCACTTTTCCGTGAGTATAAAGACAAGGTTTTGGAAAAAGCTTATGAGGCATTGGTGAAGTGTGATTGTGAGCGTTCTTGCACCAAGTGCTTGATTGACCGTAGATCTCAGTGGTATATCAATTACTTGAATCGTCAAAAGGCTTTAGAGTGGCTGGAAATGGAGCGCAATTCAAGAGTTGCTCCCGAGTCAATAGTATCTGACATTCCTGATGCTTCTGCAGTAACAACTGATTTTGCGACGGAATTCTACCAACTTACTCGCAATAACAACGTGAAGTCATTGAAAGTTTTTGTGAATAATGAGTATGATAGTTGGCAACTTGATGATTTTCCTTATGGAAAATTATTGAGTGAACTTTCTCTGTCTGGTGTTGATGTAGCTTATGTTTTGGACAAGAATATACAGTTATCGTCATGTTCCGCTTCGTCAAAAGCTATTTTAATGGCAGCACTGTTTAAGAACAGGTTCGAATACGTAAAGGCAAGATTAAGAGATTCTTTGAAACCGCTACTTGCTGTGACATTTGGTGATGGAACAAGTAAGATGTATTTGGGAGAAAATGTTGACATCTCTTTGTCTGCAAAATGGGGAAATGGGGATGTGTTCTCTTCTTTAAGTAACATTCAGATGGAATATGTACCTATTAATTCATCTGATGTCTTGTCAGAGATTAGTGAAGATGATGGCTTCATTATGTTTGACGCTCGTATTTTGGGAAATTGCAGTGTCAACGGTTTGTGTGCAAAATTAATGAAATACAAATCAGAGAAGTGGGATAGGATTATTCAAGGCATAAGTGGTAAGAATGTTTCTGTGACCTATTCAGATCGTTACTTGGTTACTCCATTGGGTTGCATACTTTTGGCGCATTTCATTGTGAATGTTCAGCAAAAACTAAATGTTAATATAGTTTCGTTGAGTATTTATGCAAAGAAACCTAACGGTGATGTCTATGGTAATCATGGGATTGGTTTGGAAAAAGAATACGGAAACAATGCTGCCAGAAACAGTTTCTTGGAAGATGCAATCAGAGAGATGACAGGTATAACTCCTCAGATTGTAGATCACGGCTATATAGAGCATGAGCGCTGTATGTCCATAAAATCAGCAGATGTCGAACTCTGCATTCGTCCTGACGCTGGTATAGCCCATGGATGGAGTATATTTGGTAGAAGCAACTCTGACTGTACGGACGATGACTTTAGGTTCGATTGGGATATGGATCTTCCATTGTATAATAAAAAGCAATATTATTCGGGAATATTATATACAATTTCGTATAATAAGCTGTAAATAACTATCATATACAATAAGCAAATACAAAATACTTAATCTCTTCATAAAAGGCTCCTTTTGTATTTTTAATCTACAGGAGTTAACTTGTATGGAGCTTGTTAAAATAGAAATATTATATACATGAACATCAATATACAAAACCTCCTTTCTCAAGGTGAGCGTGTAACACTTGAATGCAAGAGAGCGAAGCATAGCGTTCCCAATTCTCTTTGGGACACTTATTCTGCTTTTGCCAACACCTATGGTGGAACTATTCTACTTGGTGTGTATGAGAACATGACTGAGAATAACCCTGCTAAACGATTTGAAATCATTGGAGTGGAAGACGCAGACAAGATACGTAAGGATTTGTGGAATACGGTAAACAGTAAGGAAAAAGTGAACATCAATTTGCTGCGTGATGAAGACATACAGACTGTTGATGTTGACGGTAAGAATATCATCGTAATCAATGTTCCTAGGGCTACATACACAGAACGTCCTGTTTACATAAACAACAATCTAGCAAAGGGTACATTCAAGCGCAATCATGAGGGAGACTATCATTGTAAAGAACAGGAACTGAAAATGATGCTTCGTGATGCCAATGAAGCAGGCAACGATGGAATGATTCTGGAATATTACACAATGGACGATATTGACGTTCCTACATTGGAGCGTTACCGCAAGATGTTCCAGACACTTCATCCAGAACATCAATGGAACTCTTCTGACGACAAGGAATTCTTGATGAACTTTGGAGGATATGCCAAGGACAGAAGGACAGGAGAAGAAGGATTGACCATGGCTGGACTCCTAATGTTTGGTAAGGGACTGCCAGTGCGCGAACGCTTTGACAACTTACGCATGGACTATATCGACAAATCGAACCTTATAGGTGACCAACGTTATAGTGACCGACTAACATACGATGGAACTTGGGAGAACAACCTGTTCAACTTTATCCGTATGGTTATTCCAAAGCTGACACGTGATTTACCACGACCTTTCAGCATGGATGGTGTGATACGTACAGATGATACTTTGCAGGCTAAAGCCATTCGTGAGGCTGTCACCAACATGATTATCCATTCCGATTTAATGCTTAACGGAGTATTGAAAGTCGAGAAGTATGATAATCGCTTTGTGTTGACAAATCCAGGACTACTAAAACTCCCAATAGAGCAAATTTACAGAGGTGGAGAGTCAAAGGCTCGCAACCAGCGTATGCAGAATATGTTTCGCATGATAGGCTATGGCGAAAACCTCGGTTCTGGATTTCCGCTTATCCTGAATGCATGGAACGAGAAGCATTGGCTGAAGCCAGAGTTGCTAGAGCAGTCTGAACTGATGCAAGTAAAATTGACTCTGCATATTCAAAATGAGCCGATAAATAAGCCGATAAATGAGCCGATAAATGTATCCTTAACTGAACGTCAAAAAGCCATTCTTTCTTTGCTTAAGCAAAATCCATCATATAGTAGAGACGAACTGGCAAAAAAGACTGGGCTGTCATTGGCAACCATTAAGCGTGAAATAACAATCCTTCGTAAAAATGGATATATAGATAGAGATGGTAGCAACAAGAATGGCCAATGGCTAATTTTAAGAAAATTCTAAGGATAAAGGTGGCTCCCCATATCAAAGGGAAGCCACCTTTATCCTTAGACCGCTCAATTTGGATTTATAGTTTTATTAGTACTCACGAATATTCATCAAAGAATCCAATTTCAAATAGTCATTCTTTGTGTTTTCATCCTTAATGACATACCGATAGAACACACGATTGAGCCTGTCTCGCTTCATGACGGAATCTTGGTATAAGGCTGAACAGAGAATACATGCAGAAATACCAAGAATTATCAAGTACCATTGCAACATGCCCCATTTATCGGTGCTCGCCTTGAAACGCTGCCACTTGTATAGCCACCATGTTTTCAAAGTTGGAGGTGGGGCTGGTTTCGGATTGGTAATGGCTTGTAGAGCATTACCCCAAATCTTTAATATAGTATGGGTGGTCTCTACTGGTTCGTCTTTATCAAGAATCTTCAACCCGATAAAGCGTATGGTGCATTGTATCTCAGGAGTGTATTCAGATGCCCATTCCTTCATTTGGGCTATGGTGTTAATGCCTTGAATCGTGCGTTTATGGAAATACTCTTTCCGATTTTTATCTTCTTTATCATCAAGTTGCTTCCAACGCTTTTGCAACTCCGCAGCATACATTCCAATAAATCGGTCTCCCATAAGTTTGATTCTTTCATCGGAAAGAATAGAACTACATAGTTCTTCGTTATCGAAATAGCTTTTAATTCCCTGACGGATAGCTTCTTCAAGGTGGTCGATGTAAGGTGTAGAATCTTTAGACTCTATATTTTCATTCGATGGCTGTTGAGATAACAGCGTCTCAATATGTGCAAGTTTCGTGTTGTACACTTCAACACTTTCTTTTATAACCGACAATTCATCAAGGATGTCTTCAAGTTGGTCGTTTTGTTTACTCATATGTATGATGGTTATAATTGTTATCGTCTACCGTTTTTTATTTCCTCAAAGAGGACAAATGTATTATTATCAGCCATAGTTATAAATGTATTTTACGTTTTTTCTTTTTCTTCTTTTTATCGAGTGTGT